>Ga0163226_1000001_pt1 | contig 85299 bp, 78 predicted proteins | sample MSEWel2016_07_13_2_FD_113144 | JGI IMG/M metagenome (GOLD analysis project Ga0163226, IMG submission 113144) | Subsurface microbial communities from deep shales in West Virginia, USA - MSEEL Well Study Marcellus 5H_2016_07_13 ...
ACTGGAAGTCGGCTTAATTTGCCTCAAGAAATAATAGTTATTTTGAACTATGATGAGGTGATTTTTACAACAGAAGACATTAATAATGTTAATCATTTTAAGCATAAGTTATTATTAGGAAGTAAAAAAATTCCCCAAGTAGATTTAGAAGTTAAAACAGATGTTGTTGATAAAATATTCCCCTGGAAGAAGACTCTAAAGAATCCCAATATTGCTTGTTTAGATTTTTCTAAAATAGGTAAAGAATTTTATTTAAGGCAACGTGAAGATGGAGATCGGTTTTATCCTTTAGGAATGAAAGGTAGTAAGAAGGTTAAAGATTTCTTGATTGATGAGAAAATTCCAATAAATCAAAGAGATAGGGTGCCAGTTTTTACGACTTTAGAAGGCGATATTTTCTGGTTAGGTGGACTTAGAGTAGATGATAGATTTAAAATTACAGATAAAACAGAGAAGATTCTAATGATTGAGATTATAACTTAAGGAGGAATTATAGTGTTAGAAGGAATTATTGAAGAAATATTAATTGAAGAAGATGAACTACAAGAAAGGATTGCCCAATTAGGAAAAAAGATAACTGATTATTATAACCAAGATGATGATATAGTTATGGTCTGTATTTTAAGGGGTGGGGTAATGTTTATGGCTGATTTAGCTCGTAAAATTAAACTACCAGTAATCCTTGATTTTATGGATGTTACTAGTTATGAGGGTGGAACCACTACTACAGGAAATGTTAGAATTATCAAAGATTTAGAGGAGAGTATTGGAGATAAGCATGTGTTAATTGTAGAGGATATTATTGATACTGGTTTGACTTTAAAGCATGTAATTAATATGTTAAAAACTCGTAATCCTAAGAGTATTAAGGTCTGTACTTTATTGGATAAACCAGAACGTAGGACAGAAAAGCATGTCGAAATAGATTGGAATGGATTTGAAATTCCAAATAAATTTGTGGTAGGTTATGGGTTGGATTATGAAGAGAGATATAGAAATGTACCATTTATCTTTGTTCCTAAACCAGAAGTATATGAAGGGTAGTATATTTTAATTATTTTGTACTTTGATTAAGCTGGTTGCTTAATTGAACTTATGTAATTGATTAGTTTGCTATAACTTCTTTAATATGGTATAATAAATAATTGTGAAATTATATGATTTTATTTTTATGTGTTTGGGGAAGGAGGATTAATAGTTGAAGAAATTTTCAAAGAGTATAGGCTTTTATTTGATAATCATTGCAATTGGTGTTTTAATAGCTCAATATATTATTGCGCCTAATCAACCTAGTGAAGAAATTACTTATAGTCAATTTATAAATAAAGTCGAATCAGGTAAGATTAAAAATGTTACAATTATAGGTGAGAATGTAGTTCAGGGTAAATTAGAAGGTAGAACTTTTAAGATTAATATTCCTGGGACTATCGAAAAAGTTGAAGAGATACTAAGGACTAATGAAGTAGATATTGAGACCAGACCTGAGCCAGAACCACCTTGGTGGACAGGTGTTTTTGCTTACTTATTACCTACTGTAATTTTAATTGCAGCTTGGATCTTTATTATGAATAAGATGCAAGGTGGAGGCAATAAAATGATGTCTTTTGGTAAGAGTAAAGCAAGGTTACATGATAATGAAAAGAAGAAGGTTACCTTTGATGATGTAGCTAATTATGAAGAGGTAAAGGAAGAGTTAGTTGAAGTTGTAGAATTCTTAAAAAACCCTGAAAAGTTCAGTAAATTAGGTGCTACGATACCAAAGGGGGTATTATTAGTAGGGCCTCCAGGAACAGGTAAGACCTTAATGGCTAGAGCTGTTGCTGGTGAAGCTGGAGTACCTTTCTTTATTATCAGTGGTTCTGATTTTGTGGAGATGTTTGTAGGTGTTGGTGCTTCCCGTGTTAGAGATTTATTTGAACAGGGTAAAAAGAATGCACCATGTATTATCTTCATTGATGAGTTAGATGCTGTAGGTCGCCAACGTGGAGCAGGTGTAGGTGGAGGTCATGATGAACGTGAACAGACCTTAAACCAACTATTAGTTGAGATGGATGGATTTGAAGCCAATGAGGGAATTATCTTGATGGCTGCAACTAACAGACCTGATGTATTGGACCCTGCATTATTAAGACCGGGTCGTTTTGACCGTCAAGTCACTGTTGATCGACCAGATTATAAAGGTAGAAAAGGTGTCTTAGAGATACATGTTAAGAATAAACCATTAGCTGACGATGTAGATTTAGGTGTATTAGCTCGTAGAACGCCTGGTTTTACTGGTGCTGATATGGAGAATTTAGCTAATGAAGCGGCTATTTTAGCTGCTCGCCGTGATAAAGATAGAATTGGTATGTTAGAATTTGATGATGCTATTGACCGTGTTATTGCTGGTCCTCAGAAGAAGAGTAAGATTATCAATGATAAGGAAAGAGATATAGTATCCTATCACGAAACTGGTCATGCTTTATTAGGAGAATTATTAGAGCATGCTGATCCAACTCATAAAGTGACGATTATTCCTCGAGGTAGGGCAGGTGGATTTACTATCAACCTTCCAACAGAGGATAAAAGCTTTATTACCAAGTCTGAGTTATTAGACAAGGTTACTATGCTATTAGGAGGAAGAGTAGCTGAAGAGGTCTTCCTTGATGATGTTAGTACTGGTGCTCAAAATGACTTAGAGCGTTCTACTAAGATTATTAGAAATATGATTACCGATTATGGAATGAGTGAAAAGCTTGGACCTTTAACTTTAGGTCAAAAACATAATGAGCAGGTATTCTTAGGTAGAGATATTTCACGTAGTCGCAATTACAGTGAAGAGGTTGCTTCACAGATTGATAAAGAAGCTAGAGAGTTGGTAGAAAAGTGTTATGAGATGGCTAAAACTATCTTAACAGAGAATAGAGACATGGTTGAAGATATGGTAGCTGAGTTAAAAGAGCAAGAGACTTTAAATAGAAGAGAGATTAAAGCTATTATTAGTAAATATAAGCCTGGGTTCTATGATGATCTTGAAGAAGATTATTGGGATTTAGAAAAAGAAGATAATAATAAAGAAGAATAAATTTTAACCGCTAGCAATTAATTGCTAGCGGTTTTTTTTAAGGAAATTATAATTTAAAGTCTATTGCTAAGTTATAGGTTCGTGAATCTAGAATAAAATTTAGCCATAATGCTATATAGAGATAATGGTACACTTTCGTGTCAGGAATCTGGAATCAGTCTGTTTTACTGATAACTGGTTCCTGATTCCTAAAACAGTCCCAATATATCCATTAAGTTTCATTTTGAATTCACATACCTATAGTTTGAGCTTAAGTTTGAGTAAAATACGTTACTATTAGGTGATTATATGTTTTTTAATTATTCTTGACTAATAAAAAAGGTATGTGTTATAATCAAGTCAAAAGAGAGTCATAAGACTGGCGGATAATTATGGATATAACCATAGGGGATTATGACATATATATGGCTTAGCCGACCGCCTGGGCAGATAGTATGAAAAGACTATTTGCTCAGGTGGTTTTTTATATTTAGTTAGCAGTAGTGATTGAGAAAAAGAGAAGATTAGAACTTGTTTTAGATTAGAGAAATTAGTAGTTATAAAAAGTAGGAATAGAGGATAAACAGCCAAAAGTAATGAAATATTAAAAGTAATGATAATTTAAAAGGGGGAGATAAAATGAGTTATAAGTCTGATATTGAAATTGCACAAGAGGCTAAGATGTTACATATTAAAGAGATAGCTGCCAAGCTGGGGTTAAGTGAAGAGGATATTGAATTATATGGTGATTATAAAGCAAAGATTAAGTTAGAGACATATCAAAGATTGATGGAGCAAGAAAAGACGGCTAAGTTAATCTTGACTACGGCAATTAATCCAACTCCAGCAGGAGAAGGAAAATCAACAACTACTGTAGGGTTAGGTCAGGCTTTAAATAAGATAGGAAAGAATACTGCTATTGCATTACGTGAACCCTCTTTAGGACCATGTATGGGAATCAAAGGCGGGGCAGCGGGTGGAGGTTATGCACAGGTTGTACCGATGGAGGATATAAATCTACACTTTACAGGTGATATTCATGCTATTGGAATAGCTCATAATCTATTATCAGCAGCGATTGACAATCATATTAAACAAGGAAATGAATTGAATTTAGACCCAACTAAGATTAATTTTAAGCGGGTAGTAGATATGAATGATCGTGCTTTAAGAGAGGTAGTAGTAGGTCTTGGTGGAACAGCCAATGGTCAACCCCGTCAAGATGGTTATATGATTACTGTAGCTTCTGAAGTAATGGCAATCTTATGTTTAGCTGAGGGAATCTTAGATTTAAAAGAGAGATTGGGCAAGATGGTTGTAGCTTATAGTCATGATGGAGAAGCTATTACAGCTAAGGATTTAAAGGTAGCGGGTGCAATGGCGGCTTTATTAAAAGATGCAATTAAGCCTAATTTAGTTCAGACTTTAGAGAATACTCCTGCCTTTATTCATGGTGGTCCTTTTGCCAATATAGCACATGGTTGTAATAGTGTTATGGCTACTAAGTTAGCCCTTAAAACTGCTGATTATGTAGTTACAGAGGCTGGATTTGGAGCAGATTTAGGAGCAGAGAAGTTCTTTAATATCAAATGTCGTTTTGCAGATTTAGCTCCTGATGCAGTTGTAGTAGTAGCTACGGCTCGTGCTTTAAAGCTTCATGGTGGTGTCAGTAAGGATGAATTAAACGAGGAGAACTTGGATGCATTGGCAGCAGGCTTAGAGAATTTAGAGAAGCATATTGAGAATGTACAGAAGTTTGATGTGCCTTTAGTTGTAGCTATCAATGAGTTCCCAACAGATACAGAGGGCGAATTGAATTTAATTAAAGAGCGTTGTGAAGAGCTGGGTGTAGAAGTAGCCTTATCCCAAGTTTGGGCTAAAGGTGGAGAAGGTGGAATTAAGTTGGCTGAGAAGGTATTGGAGTTAATTGAGCAGCCAAGTGATTTTAAAGTATTGTATGATGTTGAAGATTCTATTGAAGAGAAGATAACTAAGATTGCTACTGAAATCTATGGAGCAGCTAAAGTCAACTTTACAGCTAAAGCTAAGAAGGATATCAAGCAATTAATTAAGGATGGTTTTGATAAGATGCCAATCTGTATGGCTAAGACGCCTGTTTCATTATCAGATAATCCTGCACTAAAGGGAAGACCGATGGGTTTTGAAATAACAGTGAGAAAGATTAATGTATCTGCAGGAGCGGGATTTTTAGTAGCATTAACAGGAAATGTAATGACAATGCCAGGGTTGCCTAAGCGACCTGCTGCTGAGAATATAGATATTGATGAAAATGGAAAAATTACTGGTTTATTCTAAAGCAGTAACAGGTGACGAGGAAGTAGTTAAGAGTTAAAAATATTAGTATTTAATTTATATTTTGGGTTGAAAGTATTAGAGTTAATTAGTATAATGGTAACGAGTTGAATTATTTAAGCTCAAAGAACAATTGAATATTTCGCTTGGATCCCAAAGGACTGAGACGGTTAAGTTGAGATTAGGATAACTATACCTAGTTGTATCTAGTTATGTTTATAAATGGCCCTCTTATCCCCCTTGTGGATATGGGGGCTTCTTCTATTTTGGGGGTAAACTTTTGAATAAGAAAAGAGTATAGGCTATCTACTAAAAGAGAAGAGAAGAACTTGATTTTTAGAGATAAGTGAGCTTAAAAAGATATTAAATGGGGTGATAGAATGAGAAGGGACTTTACGACAGTGACAACCTTACAAGAGAGGAAAGAGTCAGGAGATAAGATTACAATGTTGACAGCTTATGACTATCCAACAGCTAAGCTGATTGACCAAGCAGGGATTGATATTATCTTGGTTGGAGATTCTTTGGGGATGGTTGTTTTAGGATATGAAAATACCCTAGCAGTTACTATTGAAGATATGATTCATCATAGTAAAGCCGTAACTAGAGCAACTGAAAGGGCTATGGTTGTTACTGATTTACCTTTTATGGCTTATAAGATAGGTGATGTCAGTCAGACTGTCCAAAATGCTGGTCGTATTATTAAAGAGAGCGGAGCAATGGCTGTTAAACTAGAAGGTGGCAGCGAAATATCAGAAGAGGTAAGGTCTATTATCAAAACGGGGATTCCGGTAATGGGACACTTGGGTCTTACTCCGCAAGCTGTCAATCGATTTGGTGGATTTAAGGTGCAAGGTAGAGAAGAAGCAGCTGCTAAGAAATTAATAGAAGATGCCTTGGTTTTAGAACAATCTGGTGTTTTTGCTATAGTGTTAGAGTGTATACCAGCAGAATTAGCAAGAGAAATTACTGAGCAATTATCTATCCCTACTATTGGTATCGGAGCAGGAAGAGATTGTGATGGTCAAGTATTGGTCAGTCAAGATATGTTAGGGGTTTCATTAGATTTTACCCCTAAATTTGTGAGAAAGTATGCTGACTTAAATCAGCAGATGAGTATCGCTTTTAGAAATTATAAGAAAGAAGTTGAGAATGGGAGTTTTCCTAATCAAGAGGAGAGCTTTAATTAACATAGGCTTTTAAGTCTGAAATGAAATTTGAATGTGTTTTTATGGATAGATAATGCGACACTTCGTGTCGAGCGTGAGCTATGAGTGTGTGTAAAGTCTCTTTTTATTGGGGTTTACTCACACTCACACACCTACTCACTCACGCTAATTTTAAAAGTGTCGCAATATCCCCATAAAGTCTCATTTAAAATTACATATCTGTAAGAAGAATATTCAAGATAGAGTGAGAAGTTAAGTTGTATAATCGCAAAGGAGGATCTATATGGAAATCTTCAAGACTATTTCTGAAATTAGAAGTTATGTTAAGCAAGAGAGAAGAGCAGGAAAGACTATTGGGTTTGTTCCCACTATGGGATACTTACATCAGGGACATTTAACTTTAATGAAAGAAGCTAAAAAGGATAATGACATTGTAATTGTCAGTATTTTTGTCAATCCGACTCAGTTTGGTCCAACAGAAGATTATGAAGAGTATCCTCGTAATTTAGAAGGAGATGCTACTTTGGCTAAAGAAGTAGGAGTAGACATTATCTTTGCTCCAGAGGTTGAGGAAGTTTATTTTAAGGGTGCTGTGACTACAGTTAGAATAGATGGATTAACTGATAGGCTCTGTGGAGCTTCTAGGGTTGGTCATTTTGATGGGGTTTGTACTATAGTAACTAAGTTATTTAACATTGTTAATCCTGATAAGGCTTATTTTGGTCAGAAGGATGCTCAACAGGTTTTGGTTATTAAGAGGATGGTAGCAGATTTAAATATTGATATAGAAGTAGTAACAGTGCCAATTGTTAGAGAAGCTGATGGTTTGGCTATGAGTTCTAGAAATAAATATTTAAATCAGACAGAAAGAGAAGCTGCTTTGGTCTTATATAAGTCTTTGCAACAGGCTCAGCAATTAATTGCATCTGAGAAAGTTGATGCTAAGTTGATTAAAGAAGAGATGATAAAGTTGATTAATCAAGAGCCTTTGGCTAAGATTGATTATGTTGAAATAGTAAATCAGAATAACTTAGAGGAAATAAATAGAGTTGAAGGTAAAGTTTTGATTGCTTTAGCTGTGTATATAGGAGAGACTAGATTGATTGATAATCTAATGTTAGAGCTTAAAAATTAATATTATTTAATTCAATAGGTTTAAACTAATAATTATATGGGAGGTATAACTTATGTTAAGAATGATGCATAAATCAAAAATTCATCGAGCCACAGTAACTGATGCCAATTTAAATTATCTAGGGAGTATTACTATCGATGAAGAATTGATGGAAGCAGCTGATATTCTTCCTAATGAGAGGGTACAGGTTGTTAATAATAACAATGGAGAACGCTTAGAAACTTATGTTATTGCTGGTAAGAGAGGTTCAGGAGTTATCTGTTTAAATGGGGCGGCAGCTAGAAAGGCTCAAAGAGGGGATACTGTAATTATAATCTCCTATGCCCTGATGGATGAGAGTGAAACTAGAGAAGTAAGCCCTAAAGTAGTGTTAGTTGATGAAGATAATCAGATTGTTTCTTAGTATGATTGGGGATTGATACAAAAGAGAGATATTACGACACTTTGTGTCGAGTGTGAGCTATGACTGTGAGTGTGTGTAAAACTTCTTTTTATTAGGGTTTACTCACACTCACATACCCACTCACGCTAATTTTAAAAGTGTCGCAATATCCCATTGCGCGATAAGTATCAATTTATAACAAACGAAATGATTAGATATTAATTGTTAAAAATTAAGGAGGAATATTAATGAAGTTTACAGTAAGACAATTAACGATAACTGGAATACTAGGAGCGATATCGTTGTTGCTTGGTTCAACACCCTTAGGTTTTATTCCAGTCCCTACTCCAGCGGGATCAGCTACTATTATGCATATTCCAGTAATTATTGGAGCGATTATGGAAGGTCCCTTAGTAGGAGGTTCTGTTGGTTTGATATTTGGACTCTTTAGTTTCTTGCGTGGTGGTGCTGCATTATTCTCAGATCCGATAATTGCTATTGTTCCAAGGGTTTTGATTGGCATATTTGCTGCATATTTTTATATTTTTATTAAGAATAATTTAATAGGAACAGGTATAGCGGCTGTAGTAGGTACCTTAACTAATACAATTGGTGTCTTATCATTAGCAGTAATAAGAGGCTATTTACCTAATTGGGAGACAGCTGCTACTATCGCCGTTACTCATGGGATTCCAGAGGTTATAATCGCGGTATTAATAACAGTATCTATTGCTAAAGGTATAGAGAAGTCTCGTTTGGTGGCTTGATTTCAACAGGTGATAAGTTAATATATAGTAAAAGGAGTAGGGAAATTATTCCTATTCTTTTTTTATTTTAAAGGGCAAAATTATTAATCAAAATAATCGTTTTATGGTATTCTAATAAAAAGGAGGTAAGAGAATGAGCAAGTTTTATACCAGTAAAAATAATAATTATGGTAAAGAGATTGATTATGCAAAAGTTACTAATCTATTTAATAGTTTAATTTCTGCCAAAGGATATGGAGTTTTATTAGATTGTGTTGTTCCTCAAATCCGTAATGTCGATTATCCCCATGGGATTTCTAAACCTATACCTTTTTTAAGAGCAGTAAATTTAGAGGATAAATTAATGTTGGTGATGGTAGAGTATAAGCTCTATGTTCCAGGTGCTGAAAATGATCAAGAATTGGCCTTGGAGATAAATAAAGATGATTTTAAGGTATTTAAAAAAGAGGATGAGATTAATTTTCTTTATCATGATGATAAGGTGATTGAGATTAAATTACATAATTCCTTTGATTTCTCTTATGATCTAGATGATGAAGAGGTACTTCCTACATTATTATTTATTGATTGGGTTAGTAGCCCTTTTATTTAATGATTATTAAGACTTATAGAATATGATTTATGAGGGATTGAATGTAGTTTAAGGTTGAGTAAATTTAAGAGTATAAAGCAGATAATAGTTTAAACTTAACCTTAAACTTTAGATGAAACTGATATAAACATAATTATTCTAAAAAGCTGTTAAATAACCATTATTAGTAGACCAATAGCTATAAAATTATAGTTTAACTTTTGCAAATTATTCTATTTGTGTTATAATTAATTAAATAAGAATGCGGTTACAATATAATAGTTATTTAGAGGTTTGGAGGAGAAAAAATGTTAGAAAAAGATTATAATTCAATTATCGAGCAATTGGTAGAATGGATTAGAGCTAGGGTAACAGAGGCAGGCTGTAGTGGAGCAGTAGTTGGTTTAAGTGGTGGGATTGATTCAGCAGTAACGGCTACTTTATGTAAGAAGGCTTTTCCAGATAATACTTTGGGTGTAATTATGCCTTGTTATAGCAATCCACAAGATGCTTTGGATGCTAAGGCAGTAGCTGAAGAATTTGATATCCCTTATAAGGTAGTTGATTTAAGCTCTACTTTTGATCAGTTGCTAGAATCAATTGAGGGTAAGGCTGATGTAGAGAAGAGTATGGCTGTTGCTAATATCAAACCTAGATTAAGAATGACTACTCTTTATTATCATGCTAGTATCAATAATAGTTTGGTAGTAGGTACTGATAATAGAAGTGAATTGAAAGTTGGCTATTTTACTAAATTTGGTGATGGTGGTATTGATATTGCACCTTTAGGTAATTTAGTTAAATTAGAGGTGCGAGAGGTGGCTAAACTTTTAGGAGTCCCAGAACAGATTATTACAAAAGCTCCATCTGCAGGGTTATGGGGTGGACAGACAGATGAGTCTGAAATGGGGATTAGTTATGAAGAATTAGATCAATATATCCTAACAGGTGAAGCAGAACCTAGAGTTAAGAAGATAGTTGATGATTTGGCTGCTAAGAATGCTCATAAGTTAAAGAGTATTCCTATTCCTTCATTTTAAATGAATATATATGATAATTTTTAGGAGTGAACATCTTGTTCACTCCTATTTTCTTTTCATATTATGATAAATATGTTATAATGTTTTCATATTATAAAAATGGAGGTTGAGAGATGGGGCAGACGTTAGTTCAGTCAGTAGATAGAGCGTTGAGGATTTTAGAATTATTGGTAGAACAGAAGCAATCAATGAATTTAAGCGAGATTAGTGAAATAGTAGATTTAAATATTAGTACTGTACATAGGCTATTAAATACATTGATATATAGAGGTTTTGTTGCAAAAGAGGAAACTGGCAGATATAAGTTGGGGGTTCGTATCTTTGAGATAGTTAGTATTTTAGAAGATTCTTTAGATTTAAAAGCTATAGTTCGTCCTTATTTAAAAGATATTGTGGATGAATGTAATGAAACTGCTAACCTGGTTATCTTAGATCAAGGAGAGGTAGTTTATATTGATCAAGTTGAATCAACTAATTTAGTCAGAATGTTTGCTAATATTGGGAGTAAGGGGCCTGCCCATTCTTTAGGTGCTGGTAAGGTCTTGTTGGCTTATTTAGATGAGAATGAATTGAATAAAGTATTAAAAGAGGTGGAATTGACTAAATTTACTTCTGAAACTCTTACTGATATCAAGGAGCTGAAAGAAAATTTAAAGCAGATTCGATTACAAGGTTACGCTATTGATTTTGAAGAGATGGAAGAAGGAGTTAGGTGTGTTGCAGCACCTATTAAGAATGGTGATGGAGAGGTGATTGCTGCTATTAGTGTCTCTGGTCCTAATATTAGAATTACTGATAAGTTTTTATATAATAAATTAATTCCCTTAGTGACAAGTAAGGCTATGGAGATTTCAAAAAATATTGGAGGTATAAGAATTAAAGGCTGATTGTATAATACTTTGTAGATGGAGGAAAATTAGATGGTGAGAAATAAAATATTGATTTTTGAACATGAAAAGGGATTGCATGCGAGGGTAGCAGCCTTAATAGTTCGTGAATCGATTCAACTACAGAATAAATATAAAGATAAATTATTTATAGGTAGAAGTGAAAATGATCTACTTCCTGCAACAAGTTTAATCTCAGTTATCTCTAGTAATATAAAGTATGGAGATAGGATAGTGATAGTCAGTAAAGGTGATAATGCTGATAAGTCTATAGAAGAGTTTGCGGAATTTTTAAAAGGCAAATTCGATTTAGATGACAAACAGACAAGAGATGAGATTGACCAGGTTCTTCAAGAGACTACTTTAACTATGGATAAAGTTTTTAATAATATCGCCAATGGTGTAATTGTCGTTGATCAGGAAGGTGTAATCACTAGTTTCAACCCTGCTGCTGAAAAAATTACAGGCTTATCAGCTAATAGAGTGATTGGTGAAGATATAAATTCTGTTATCTATAACTCTAAACTCAAAGAGATAATTAAATCTGGTCAAGCTGAGCTAGGTAAGAGGCAAGAGATTAGTGGTGCAACTATTGTCACCAATAGAAATCCGATATTTTCTAATGGTCAGATTATTGGAGCGATTGCCGTCTTTCAGGATATCTCCACTATAGAGAGGTTATCTGGGGAATTAAAAGAGGTAAGAGCACTAAAAGAGAGGCTTCATTTAATTTTAGAATCGGTGCAAGATGGAATCTGTGTTGTTGATAGAGAAGGTGCTATTGAATACCTTAATCCAACTTATGCCAAAATGTTAGATGTAAATATAGATACTGTAGTTGGACGCAAATTAGAAGAGGTCAATCATGATAAGACCTACCAGCAGGTTTTAGAGACAGGTGAGAGTATAACAGGAGTTGTAACAGAGAAAGATAATGATTTGGTTATTATATTTAACATATATCCTATCCAAGTAGATAGAGAGATAGAAGGGGCTGTTTTAGTAGCAAAGAAGAAGATAGAGATAGAGAAACTAGCTGATCGGCTAAAGGAACTATCGGCTAAAGCTGAATATTTAGAACAGGAATTAAAGAGAGAAAGAGAGCTAGACTCTTCTTTTCAAAGGATCATTGGAAGAAGTGGAGTCTTAAAGGATTCTCTAGTTAGAGCATCTAAAGCAGCTGAAACAACATCGACAGTTTTAATCAGAGGTGAAAGTGGTACTGGCAAGGAGTTGGTAGCTGAAGCAATTCACTATGCTAGTAATAGAAAGGATAAGCCTTTTATTAGAGTTAATTGCGCAGCTATTCCCTCTAATTTGATAGAAAGTGAACTTTTTGGACATGAAAAAGGAGCTTTTACTGGTGCTATTAATAAAAAAATTGGGAAATTTGAACTTGCTGATGGCGGTACTATCTTTTTAGATGAGATTGGGGAATTATCTGTTGAATTACAGGTTAAATTATTAAGAGTATTACAAGAGAGAGAGTTTGAAAGAGTTGGAGGAATAGAGCGAGTCTCTGTTGATATCAGGGTAATTACAGCTACTAATAGAAATTTAGAAGAGATGATTCAAGATAATAAATTCAGAGAAGATTTATATTATCGCTTAAATGTTATACCGATTATTTTACCACCACTTAGGGAGAGAAAAGATGATATACCTGTGCTTGTAAATCATTTCTTAGACAAACTATCTGAAAGGTTGAATAAGAAAGTTGATATTATTTCCCAAGAGGCTTTAGAGATATTAACTAACTATTCCTGGCCTGGTAATGTTAGGGAGTTACAGAATATTGTTGAAAGGGGAATTAATTTCACCGATAGTCAGGAGATTACCCTTGATGATTTGCCTGATTATATAAGAAATAATTATCAACAACAGAAATCTCTAATCAATCTAACCTCTGAGGGAGAAATAGCTAGTATAGAAGAGTATGAACGAGAGATTATTAAGCAGGCTTTAGAGAAATACAAAAGTTTTAATGCTACTGGTAAAGTTTTAGGAGTTACTCATAAGACTGTAGCTGCTAAAGCCAGAAAGTATGGATTGGTTAAAGAGTAGTTGGTAAAAAAGAACGATCAGTTGGTAAAAAGTATCAACTAAATCATTTTATTAAATGAATAAAAATTATATATTTTGATTTTAGAATGATTTTAAGGTTTTATTTACTCATTTAGAGCTTTTTATACTTATTATTTATAAATATATAGTTTTTTATAATTTATTCTTTAATATACTATTTTTTAAACCTTTTTTTGGGCAATTAGATTTATTTTTGGTATTTTGGAATGGAACTTGCATTAAATAATTAGTGTATGACCGCAGATATAATTTTGTTAAAATTTTAAATTTAAAATATAAATTATTTGGAGGTATTCAAATGGTAGAGAAAAAAGTTGTAATTAAAAATGAAACAGGTATTCATGCACGTCCAGCATCTATGATTGTTCAATTAGCTAATAAGTATGGTGCTGAGGTTACTCTTGAAAAAGATGGAAATGAAGTTAATGCTAAAAGTATCATGGGAATTATGAGTTTAGGTGTTAGTAAAAGTACTGAGGTTACTGTCAAAGCAGAAGGAGAAGATGCTCAAGGTGCAGTTGATGCATTAGTTGAATTGTTAGAAAGTGGTTTTGGAGAATAGGAAAGGAGTTGACAGTAATGAGTAAAGAGTTAATGGGGACGGCAGCTTCTCCAGGAATAGCAATTGGTAAGGTTTTAATTTTAGAAGAAGAGAATCTTGATTATCAAAAGAAGACTGTTGAAGATGTAGAAGGTGAAAAAGTAAGATTACACGATGCTTTAGAAGAATCTAAGGAACAATTGCAGCTTATTAAAGATAAAGTTGAAAGAGAGATGGGAAATGATAAAGCTGAGATATTTCAAGCCCATCTATTGGTATTATCAGATCCAGAATTAATTTCGGCTGTTGAAAGTAAAATTGATAGTGCAAAGGTAAATGCAGAAGCAGCTTTAGATGAAACTGTAGAACAATTTGCTACTTTGTTTGCAAATATGGATAATGACTACATGAGGGAAAGAGCGAGTGATATCCGTGATGTAGGAAGTAGAATTTTAAAGAATTTATTGGGCATAGACAGTATCAATTTAGCTACTTTAGATGATGAGGTAGTATTGATTGCAGATGATTTGACTCCTTCTGATACAGCTCAAGTTAATAAAGATAAGGTTTTAGGTTTTGCTACAAAAATTGGAGGTAGAACTTCTCATACTGCAATTATGGCACGTTCTTTAGAATTACCTGCTGTAGTTGGAGTTAGTGAGATTTTAGATATAGTAGAAAATGGAGACCAAATTATTGTTGATGGGGTAGATGGTGATATTATCATTAATCCTACTGATGAGCAATTGGCTTCATATAATAAGAAAGCTGAAGAATATGAGCAAAGAAAGGCTAGATTGGCTCAACTTAAAGATTTAGCTGGAGAGACTAAAGATGGACACAGAGTTGAATTAGTAGCTAATATAGGAACTCCTAAAGATGTTAAAGGTGCTTTGACTAATGGGGCTGAAGGCATTGGATTATTCCGTAGTGAGTTCTTATATATGGACAGAGACTCTTTTCCTACTGAAGAAGAGCAATTTGAGTCTTATAAAGAAGTAGCAGAAAAGATGGAAGGTCCAGTTGTAATCAGGACTTTGGACATTGGTGGAGATAAGGAATTATCATACTTAGACTTACCTGAAGAGATGAATCCATTCCTTGGTTATAGAGCTATTAGAATCTGCTTAGATAGAACAGATATCTTCAAAACTCAATTAAGAGCTATTTTAAGGGCTAGTGCATATGGAGAAGTGAAGATTATGTATCCAATGATTTCTGCATTAGAGCAATTAAGAGCAGCTAATGGGGTTTTAGAAGAGGTTAAAGAAGAGCTAAAAGCTGAAAATGTGGACTTTGATGAAAATCTTGAAGTTGGAATGATGATTGAGATTCCAGCAGCAGCTATGATAGCTGATATATTGGCTAAAGAGACAGATTTCTTCAGTATTGGTACTAATGATTTGATTCAATATACAACTGCTACCGATAGAATGAATGAAAATATCTCTCATTTATATCAACCATTCCATCCAGCATTATTACGTTTAATTAAACGTGTTGTAGAAGCAGCTCATGGAGAAGGTAATTGGGCAGGAATGTGTGGAGAGATGGCAGGAGATAAGAGATTAGCTCCTTACCTTCTAGGAGTAGGATTAGATGAGTTTAGTATGAGTGCTGTTTCTATTCCAGAGGTTAAAGACCAAATTAGAAATATGACTTTAGAAGATGCAAAAGAGATTGCTCAAAAAGCATTGACTTTCTCAACTGCTGAGGAAGTTGAAGCTTTTTTAAGTAATATATAAACATACAATTTTAGAATTACTCCTCAAAAAAGCAACTGTGCAGGCAGTTGCTTTTTTATAATTATTTTGTATATTTTATTTAATCACGATATAATGGTAGATAATAACTTATAATAAGAAGGTGATAATCATGTTTTTGAGGTTATTATTATTATTTACTATAGTTCCCATGGTTGAATTATCAATATTGATTAATTTAGGTGGTTATATAGGTCCTCTGGCTACACTTGGTCTAGTTGCTTTAACTGGGATAATAGGTGTTAGTTTAGCCCGTGAGCAAGGATTTGTAGTAATAAGTAAGATTAGAAGTTCACTGGATAAAGGAAAGTTGCCTGCTGATAGTTTAATTGAAGGGTTGTTAATCTTAATTGGTGGAGTAATGCTTTTAACTCCAGGACTATTAACTGATATTACTGGTTTTTTATTGATTATACCTATAACTAGAAATGTGATTAGAGATATAGTCAAGAGTAAATTTAAAGTACACATTAATCATCGTTATACTTCTTTTACTCATCAGGATAGGGGTAGTAATTACTCTGAAGTTAGACATAAAGAAGATGATGAATGGGAAGATTTATCTGAATCAATAGATGTAGATTATGAAGAGATAGATTAGAAGAAGCTGGTATTATACCAGCTTCTTTATATTTTGAATTGTTCCATTAATTCAGTTAAGTGTTGTGCCATATCAGCTAATTCATGAGAGGAATTATTGATATTTTGAGACATAGATTGAATATCAATAATAGAATTGCTAACATTAGTACTTTTATCAGTCAATTCTTCAGTAGAATTAGAAGCCCCTTGTATACATGAAGATGTTTGATTGATAGATTCTTGAATTTGATTGAAGGATTTGCCTGCTTTTTCAATAAGTTCATTCCCTAACTCTGCTTTTTGGGAGATATTAATGATTGAGTCCAAACTATTTTGAGAGTTATACTGGGTTTCTTTAATTAATTTAGCAATCTTCTCTGTAGCTTCACTAGTATTTTCAGCTAAATCTCTAATCTCATCAGCTACAACTGAAAATCCTTGTCCAGCTTCCCCAGCTTGAGCAGCCTCGATAGCAGCATTTAATGCTAGCAAATTAGTCTGTTCAGCTATATTATTAATTAAATCGATGATTTCTCCAATTTCTTTTGAATTTCTATCTAATTTATGAATAAGCTCGACACTATGATTAATAGAGTCATTAATCTCTTTAATCTGTTTGATAGCATTTTTTAGATTTTCATTTCCTGTTTCAGTTTGAGAAGTAGCAACCTCTGATAATGATGCAATTTCTTGGCTACTTGTTGAAATTGTTTCAATCTTAGTGATAATATCGGTAATCGTATCTACAGATTGAGAGGTAATATGAGTTTCTTCGTTAGTAGCTGATGATAGTTCTTCACTATAAGCTGATAACTCTTCAATTAATTCTGATACTTTTTTAATTAAATGTCTAATTTTTTTATTGCTTTCATTGAAGGTTACACTTAATTCCTCTAATTCATCGTGGCTATTAATATTTAACTTATGATTAAAATTACCTTTAGCCATTTCATTTAACCCTTTCAATATTTTTTTAACAAACTTAGATAAATAATTAGAGAATTTAGCAGAGATAAAGATAGATACTACTATTACTAAGATTAATGAAATTATTAATATATTTAGAATATTTGATTTAAATTGATCTATTTTAGTATTTTGCTTTTCTAAGTACTTATTAATAACTGATTCATAGTCTCCACTGCCAATCCAATAATTTGTACCTTTGATTGGAGAGACATAAAAGAATTTCTTTTCTAGTTTTTTGGTCTGTGGATGTTCCCATAATGAAACAACATAGCCTCCACCTTGTTTAGCAGTTTTTATTAAATCTTGGATAACATATTGATCTGTCCCATCAGTTCTTTTTCGTGTTAAATTGATTAAATTTTTGCCTACTAGGGATTGGTTAGCGCCATGACCTACAACTTTTCCCTTATAATCATACATATAGAAGTATCCTGCTTCGCCAAATTGAACTGATTCGGATATTTTTCTCATCTCTTTTAATAATTCTTCTTCAGACATCTTATTCTTATTCTCATTATAAAATTTGCTTAGACTTTGAGCAATTGTTTCAACTGCAAATTTACTCCCTTGTTTCTCTTTTTCTAAAACCACATTTTTAAATAAAGCTTTATCATTTTGGGTCAGTTGACTAATCTGGTAATAAACTATTCCCCCCACAAAGCTAATTGTTAGAAGAAAGGTTAGTACCATGGTTAGTAAAATTTTAGCCTTTAAATTTAACTTTTGATAGATTTTCATATATTTTAGCCCCCCTTTTTTCTAATTATATATTTTTTTATTATTCTATAATAATAACTTCGACATTTTAAAAAAAAAGCCTCTTACTTAAAAGACAAAATTTAAATTAAATGTAAAAAAATAAAAGGGGAACTCAAATTGCTTTGAATATTTTTTAAGAACAAAGAGAGGGGCATTGAAAATGGTTAACTCTTCTTATTATTTATATCATTATTAGGATAAGACTTATTTACTACTAACTCTTCTGAAATCTCCCAGTTAGTAGCTGGTTTTAAAGTTTTTATTAATCTCTTTCTTTTATTTGTACTATCTGTTGTATATATATCTTTAAGGCCCAATATTTTCGTAAAAGATATCTTCTTGTTTAATTTTATTGACGAATATAGTTTTAGAATTATATAAGAAAAAGTATAAAATCCTACAAGTAATAATCCTGCTACAAGTCCCGAGCCTTGTCCTGGAATCAAGGGCATACTAATTATAATTGCTATTAAGAAAAATAGTGCAACTAGAGAAGTAGTAGGATATCCTGCAAGTTGGCAGCTTCCTGAAGGGGGACAGCCTTGGGTCTTTCTAAACTTATAATGGGTAGCCATAATAATTGTATAAACAAAGAGTAAAGAGAACCCACCTGAACTTACTAAAAAGACATAAATTTCACTGGGTAATATATAAGCTAAGCCTACGCCTGCAAGCATACCTACTCCAGAGAATATTATTCCACGCAAGGGAATATCACCTTTATCTTTTAGCCATGAAGGAGCAGAACCTTTCTTAGCAAGAGAGCGGACCATTCTCCCTAGTCCAAATATAGCTGCCAGCATTGTTGATAAGATTGCTATAATTAAGATGGTATTCATAATGTTTGCAATCCAATTAATTCCCAATCTATTGAAAGCTGCTACAAAAGGTCCGACTTCTTCTGTAAGTCCAGCTGTGGGAATTAAAGGAAGCATTGTAACAATAGCCAAAGAATATAGACCTACAAGTCCTAATACTGTATATTTGATTGCACGGGGGATGGTAGAGTGAGCATCTTCTGCTTCAGAAGCAGCTAATCCAATCACCTCAAATCCTGCATAGGTAAACATCACTATCAGCATACTACCTGCAATACCTGATATACCACCAGGAAGTAATGGTTCAGTGGTTAAAGCACCAAAACCAATAGCTGTTCTGTTTGGGATTATCCCCAAGATAAGTGCTATACCTATTAGTATAAATGCTATAATAGCTGATAGTTTTATTAAGGCTAAACCACTTTCTAAAGTTGTTAGTATTTTAGCCCCTAATAGATTTAAAGATGTTACTCCAATAATGATCAATACAGATGTTAATGGCAAGGAAATTGCTGGTAGCCAAGATCTAATTAATAATGATGCAGCTGTAGCTTCACTGGACATAGCTAAAATCAATCCAGTCCAATAAACCCAGCCTACAACAAATCCAACTAGAGGACCAAACATTTTTTCAGCATAAGTTCTAAAAGAACCTGGCAGTTGTTCTGCTACAGTCATTTCAGAAAGGGCAGTTAAAATAATATAAACTAATGCTCCTACTAAAAGATATGAGATTATGATACCAGGCCCAGCTGTTCTAATAGCTATAGCAGACCCTAAGAAGAAAGAACCACCTACTACCGTTCCAAGGGCTAGCATAGTAAGATGCCAAACCGATAATTTACCTTCCTTAGACATATTAATACCTCCTGTATAGAGTTAGATTATATCTTATAGTATATCCCAGTTGGTATTTATTATTAAAATGTAACAAAGATTTATATAATTATAGATTTCATTGGTAATTATAGCTGATAAATCAAAAATATAAAATTTCTAAATAATTATTTATTGATAGAAAAGATGGAGAGATTTCGAATATAAAAATGAATAATTAGAGACAATATTTATAGAGCTCTCCCCTAAGTGGTATTTGCTAATAACTAGAAGATTATTTATTCTGATTTTAATAGCTAAAAATGGATTGATTTAGATGATTAAACCGTATATTTTAAACTTATAATAAAATTTTTTAAAAACATTGACATCAACTTGACATATATTCTCTTGTCTGTTAAGATAGAAAAAAATAAAACAGAATCTAAGGAGGAAGTAGCGAGATGAGTAACTTTACTAAGGAAGATATTTTGAAAAAAGCTGAGGAGTTAGAAGTTAAGTTTATCAGATTGCAATTTACTGATATTCTAGGAGTAATTAAAAATGTAGCGATTACAGTTAATCAATTAGAAGATGCATTAGACGGTAAAATTATGTTCGATGGTTCGTCTATCGATGGTTTTACTAGAATCAATGAATCTGATATGTATTTAAAACCAGATTATGATACATTTACTGTGTTTCCATGGAGACCAAAGGATGGTGCAGTAGCAAGATTAATCTGTGATGTATATATGCCTGACGGAACTCCATTCGAAGGTGGACCAAGAAATGTATTAAGAAGAGCTTTAAAAGAGGCTGAAGAGATGGGTTACCAAATGTATGTTGGACCAGAACCGGAATTCTTCTTATTTGAAAGAGATGAAGAAGGGGAAGCAACTACTATTACTCATGACCAAGGTGGATACTTTGATTTAGGTCCTATTGATAAAGGTGAAAACACTAGACGTGATATCGTATTGGCTTTAGAACAAATGGGCTTTGAAATGGAAGCTTCTCACCATGAGGTTGCTCCAGGACAACATGAGGTTGACTTTAAATATGAAGATGCTTTAAAGACTGCTGATAATATTGCTACTTTTAAGTTTGTAGTTAAAGCTATTGCAAACGAGCATAATTTACATGCTACATTTATGCCAAAACCAATTTTTGGAGAGAATGGTTCTGGAATGCATATGAATCAATCTTTATTCAAAGATGGAAAGAATGCATTCTATGATGAAAATGATAAATTAGGCTTAAGTCAAGTGGCTTATTATTACATAGGTGGATTATTAAAGCATGCCAAGGCGATTGCAGCTATTACTAATCCAACTGTTAACTCTTATAAGAGATTGGTACCAGGATATGAAGCTCCAGTTTACTTAGCTTGGTCTGCTTCTAATCGTAGTGCTTTAGTTAGAATTCCAGCTGCTCGTGGAGCAGGAACTAGAGTAGAGATGAGAAACCCTGACCCATCTGCTAACCCATATCTAGCTACTGCTGTCATGTTAAAAGCAGGATTAGACGGAATTAAGAATGAAATTGAACCACCTAAAGAGGTTCTTGAAGATATCTTCGAAATGACTGCAGCTGAAAGAGAAGCAGCGGGTATTGATAATCTTCCAGGTAGTCTTTTTGATGCTATTCAAGAATTATTAGCTGATGATTTAGTGAAAGATGCTTTAGGAGAGCATGTTATAGAGCACTTTGTAGAGGCAAAAATGATTGAATGGGATGTATATAGAACTCAAGTACATCAATGGGAATTAGACCAATATTTAAATGTATTTTAATCAATTGATTAAAATAAGATTAAAGCAGATTGCCTACCTAGGCAATCTGCTTTTTTTATTTCAATCTAATTATGTTTTAATAATGTTTAGTTTTTTATAATTATGAATAAGCTTATTTGATAGGCAATAAATAATAGATACTAATTAACTCTTAAATAATCATTAAATACCTGTTATAATAGATGCAGGAATTAAAGAGCCGAAAGGGGTCTGAATAATGCAAATTAATGTAGTATTAATAGTAATAACTATTTTGGGGATGATTGCTAAGAACAATTCTCTGATTATTTCTGGAATAGTATTATTAGCTGTCAGGTTGCTTAAAGCAGAGCAAGTTTTGAATATTATTGATAACTATAGTGTTAAAGTAGGGATTATTCTAATTATGTTAGGGGTCTTAACCCCTTTGGCAACAGGAGATTTAAAATTGGAAGGGATAACAGAAAATCTATTAAATCCTCTTGCGATTTTAGCTCTAGTTATGGGAGTATTAGTAACGCAATTTACTAGAGAAGGGCTATGGTTGATGGAGAATCAGCCAACTGTAACGGTTAGTTTGGTCTCTGGTGTTATTTTAGGTGTAGCCTTTTTTAGAGGTGTTCCAAGTGGTCCTTTAATTGCTAGTGGGATTACAGCAGTTATTTATAAGTTAATATCTTTGTTCTTATAAAAAGAAGTTTAGGTATAGTTTATGAAATAAACTATTAAATTAGAATAAGGAGTGGGGTTTGATGAAGAAGGTGCTAATTGCTTACTCTAAAGATGAAAAATTGCTTAATATAGTAGATGGATTAAAGTCGGGTTTTGAAGAACAGGGAATTAAAGTAGATAGAGAAGTGATTTCAAAGAATTCAGCCAAAGTCTATTTTGGTAGATATGATCTGGTAATGGTAGGTAGTCTTAACTTAGGAATATTTGGAGGAAAGATAGATTCAGAGGTGGATTTATTTTTACAGAATGCTAAGATGACTACTGGGCAGGATGTTGTTGCTTTTGTACAAGAAAGATTTTGGGGAAGATCTAAAGCACTCAAAGCCTTAATGAATAAATTAGAGTCTTTAGGATGTGTTGTTAAGGATTTTAGAGAATTATCAAATAAAGAGCAGGGTCAACGTTATGCAAAAGGATTTAAATTATAGTCTTGAAAAAAATAGGGCTAGAAGGTATAATTAATTATTGTTGTATTATAATATTTTGGTGAATGATTATTATTTATTCAATTTTTATAAATAAAGAGTAGATGATTATCGATTATTAATTAGTAGCTATAGAAAGAGGTAGATATCTTGCCACAAGAGGTAAAGATTAGTATTAATAGTTTGCAGGTTGAAGGTGTAGATGAAAACTTGATTACCTTTAAGACAAAAGGTTTACTTTATAATAAAAAGGGTATTCATTACTTAAAATATAAAGAAGATTTAGAAGGTTTAAAGGGTGTTGAAACTACTTTGAAGATTAAAGAAGATGAATTAACTTTAATCAGACAAGGGCAGGTAAGAATGATACAAGAGTTTATCCCTGATAAACTAAGTAGTTTTGATTATCATACACCTTATGGAACTCTAAAATTTCAAATTGAGGTCCAAGAATTAAATATAGATATAGGTTCTTTTCAAGGAATCATTGATTTAAGTTACCAGTTATATAATGAAGAAGAGATGATAAGTAAGAACCAATTAAATATAATTTATAAGGAGGATTAACATGGCTCTGGTGCAAAAGTTAGAGGAAAGATTAATAACAGAGATAGAGCAGGCAATTAATAATGCAAAAGAGCTGAATGTCGAGAAGCTACCTAATATTAAATTAGAAGTACCACGTGACTCAGCTCATGGTGATTTTGCAACTAATATTGCTATGGTTTTGGCTGGACAAGCCAAGATGGCTCCACGTCAAATAGCTGAGATAGTAAAAAAGAACCTAGCTGATGTGAAATTGATTGAGAAGGTTGAAGTGGCAGGACCAGGTTTTATCAATTTCTTCTTAAGTAATCAATGGTTGTATGATGTCTTAGTAGAGATTGAAAAACAAGGTGAGAGTTATGGTAGAGTTGACACAGGTAAGGGTAAAAGGGTACAAGTAGAGTTTGTAAGTGCTAATCCAACAGGACCTCTTCATGTAGGTCATAGTCGAGGAGCGGTTGTTGGGGATGTATTGGCTAACTTATTAACTGCTGCTGGATTTGATGTTAGCAAAGAGTATTATATCAATGATGCTGGAAATCAGATGAATCTTTTAGGAAAGTCTGTAGCAATTAGATATCAACAGTTATTAGGGGAAGAGGTTGAATTTCCTGAAGATGCTTATCAAGGTGATTACATAAAGGGTATTGCCCAAGCCATTATTGATGAAGAGAATGATAACTACTTAAAGGATGCTCAAGCAGAGGATTATGATTACTTTGGAGAGTATGCTTATAAGATATTATTAGCCAATATTGAAGGTGATTTGGCTAGCTTCGGGATAGAGTTTGATAATTGGTTTAGTGAACGTACTTTACATCCTGAAGCTATAGATCAAGTTGTAGAGGAATTTAAGGATTCTGAATTGATTTATGATAAAGAAGGTGCATTGTGGTTTAACTCTAGCAAATTTGGTGATGATAAGGATAGAGTAGTAATCAAAGATGATGGTGCTCCTACCTACTTAGCTGCTGATATCGCTTATCATAAAAATAAGTATGACCGTGGATTTGAAGAGGTTATCAATGTTTGGGGTGCAGACCATCACGGATATATTGAGAGGATGAAAGCAGTAGTTGAGGCTTTAGGTTATGATAGAGAGGCTTTACAGGTTATCTTAGTTCAACTTGTAACCTTATTACGTGATGGCGAACAGGTACCTATGTCAAAGCGTGCTGGTAACTTTGTTACTATGCGTGATGTAGTTAAGGAAGTTGGTAAAGATGCTGCTAGGTACTTCTATGTAATGCGTAGTACTGATAGCCACTTAGACTTTGATTTAGAGTTGGCTAAGAAGGAATCGAGTGATAATCCTGTATATTATATTCAATATGCTCATGCCAGAATCTGTAGTATCTTAGAGCAACTTAATAATGAGGGTATAAAGCTACCTCAAGCAGACGGCTTAGATTTAAGTCAGTTAAATGATGAGGCTGAGATTGATTTGATTAAAAAATTAGCAGATTATCCAAATGAGATAACAAAAAGTGCAGAGAGTAGAGCACCACATCATATAGCTCGTTATGCTTATGATTTGGCTGCTGCTTTTCATAAATTCTATAATAAATGCCATGTTTTAATTGAAGACAAAGCTTTGATGGAAGCGAGAATAGTTCTAGTTTTAGCAACTAAACAGGTATTACTTAATGTATTAAACTTATTAGGGGTATCAGCTCCAAAAAGCATGTAACATAAAGGTAGTGATGAGTAAAGAGTAATGGGTGACGAGAATATGTCTCTACTCGCCACTGCTCACTGGTTACTTGTTACTATTTATGAATTTGGTGGTGTTTAGAAGGATAGAATAATATCTAAGGAGGAATAGTTATGAATCAAATGTTGATGGCGACTATAAGTGGATTGATTGTTGGTGCTTTGTTCGGATTTTTGAACTTACCTATTCCTGCTCCACCAAATTTAGCAGGGGTTTTAGGGATTATAGGAATATATCTAGGGTTTATACTCATTAAGTCTTTTACGTGAATGAAAAAAGACTAGAAAATTAGGGGTAACTGTCTCTAAATTTTCTAGTCTTTTTATATGGCAGAAGCCAAGATAGACGTCTGACAAATAAGTTGGGTTGCTTGTAAGTGTGAGAAGTAGTGACCTCTTTTGGTGCTTATTGTTCAGTTTTAAATTAATTGCTCACACTAATATAAAGGAGGAGAATACATGACAAAGTATATTTTTGTAACTGGAGGAGTTGTATCATCACTGGGTAAGGGAATCACTGCAGCATCATTAGGAAGGCTATTAAAAGAGAGGGGTTTGAAGGTAGCTGTACAGAAGTTAGACCCTTATATCAATGTTGATCCAGGTACTATGAGTCCTTATCAGCATGGTGAGGTATTTGTTACTGATGATGGTGCTGAAACTGATTTAGATTTAGGCCATTATGAAAGGTTTATTGATATAGATGTAAGTCAGAATTCTAATGTTACAACAGGTCAGATTTATTCTACAGTACTTGCTAAAGAACGTAGAGGAGATTATTTAGGTGGAACAGTCCAAGTTATTCCTCACGTTACTGATGAAATGAAATCTAGAATCAAGCGTTTAGGAGAGGATAAGGATGTTGATGTTGCCTTAGTAGAGATTGGTGGTACTGTAGGAGATATCGAAGGGTTACCTTTCTTAGAGGCTATTCGCCAATGTAAGAGTGATTTTGGTGCTGATAATGTAATGTATGTACATTGTACTTTAGTACCTTATTTAGCAGCAGCAGGGGAGCTTAAGACAAAGCCAACACAACATAGTGTTAAAGAGTTAAGGAGTCTAGGGATTCAGCCTGATGTAATTGTTTGTCGTACAGAACATGAATTACCTAAAGAAGTTAAAGAGAAGATTGCACTGTTTTGTGATATTGATAAAGATGCTGTTATCCAAGCTAAGGATGCTAGTTGTATCTATGAATTACCTCTGATTATGGAAGAGGAAGGGTTAGCTAGAATTGCTCTAAAGAAATTAGGACTTCGTTCTAAGGTCTCTGAACCAGACTTATCAGAATGGAAGCAGATTGTTAGTACAATGAAGAATTTTGATAAAAAGACCACTATTGCGATTGTAGGTAAATATGTAGAACTACAAGATGCCTATATCAGTATTTCTGAATCTTTACAGCATGCAGGAATCAGTAATAATGCAGAGATTGAGATTAAGTGGGTTCACTCAGAAGATATTGAAGAGGGGAATGCAGTTGAGTTTTTAGCTGATGTAGATGGTATCTTAGTTCCAGGAGGATTTGGTGATAGAGGTGTAGAAGGAAAGATAGAGGCTATACGTTATGCTCGTGAGAATGAAGTTCCTTTCCTAGGAATCTGTTTAGGTATGCAATGTGCAGTAATTGAGTTTGCTCGAAATGTATGTGGGATGGATAAGGCTCACAGTGCTGAATTTGTTGATACAGATTATCCAGTAATTGATTTAATGCCAGAACAGAAGGATATTGAGGATATGGGTGGAACAATGAGATTAGGATTATATCCTTGTAAACTAGCTAAGGACTCTGTTAGTCGTGACTTATATCAAGAAGAGGTAATTTATGAGCGTCATCGTCATAGATATGAGTTTAATAATCAGTTCCGTAAGCAGTTAACTGAAGCAGGATTACTATTATCTGGAGTATCTCCTGATGATAGATTAGTAGAGATTGTAGAAGTTCCAGAACACCCTTGGTTTGTAGCAAGTCAATTCCATCCAGAGTTTAAATCTAGACCAAATAGACCTCATCCGTTATTTAAAGGATTTGTAGAGGCTACAGTTAAATAATTTTAATTATTAGAGGCGAGAATCTTCTCGCCTTTTTTTAATAAGGAGATTAATTTTTTTAGAGGTTGTGGATAACTTGTTTAAAGTGGTTAAAAAAAGTAGCAACGAATTAACGCGAATAGCACGAATTAAAATTTAAAAACTAAATTAGGTCTTAAAAATGTTTTGAATTAAATTTGCATAAATTAGTGAGATTCGTTGCTAAAAATTGTTTTGAATTATTTTTAAGGCTTTGAGTAGAAGACTGGGCGATAGCCTATTTTTTTGTTATACTATCAAATCTATCGTTAAGTTCTCTAAATATATAAATTTAAAATAAAATTTTATAGGTATATTGTGATACTTTCGTATTAGTGTGAGTTATGAGTGTTAGTGTGTGTGAAGTGCCTTTCTATTGGGGGTTACTCATACTCACACACACTCACACTGATATTTAAAAGTGTCGCACTATCTCTATAAAGATACATTTAAATTATACAGAAACTATTCGTTACTTGTCACTGTCCGGTAAATAAATTTATTTTCTCACGTATATCTGTGGAATAATATGTCAATAATATTACTAACAAAAGATATATGGAGGAGATAATTATGAAAAAAGCTATATTAATTTTAATTATATTGTTAAATGTTCTTATTTTAAATGAACATGTTGAGGCTAAAGAGATAACTGGACAGGTAATAGCGGTAAATGCAAAACAAGATACTATATTGCTAAAGTGTAATGATAATAGTGTAAAAGAGTACAAAGTTAAGCTAAATGCAGATATTTCTTTAAATAATAGAGAAGTATCTTTATTAGCTTTAAGACCAATTACTCCTGATACTTTTCAATATGCCAAAGTTAACTTAGATAGTTCTGAAGAAATATTGTCTATAGCAAGTTTTTATAGTGTAGTTGATATTAAGGTTAAAAAGATTAACGAGGATTCAATTACTTTACAGAATTTAGATACTGATAAAGAGATTACTTATTCCTTGGATTCCAATATAGAATTACTACGAAATAATTTTGCAGCTAACTTATCTGAATTGAGAGTTGGTGATAAAGGAATAGCTATTTTTGGTGTTGGGAATAAGCTAAATAAATTGGTTTTATATCACTATGAAGTCAGTGGTATGTTAGCAGATATAGATTATCAAAATTGTAGCATTACCATTAATTTAGGTACTAGATTAAAACCTTCGTTAAAGACTTATACTTTGAGTAAAGCTACAAAGATAATCACTACAGCAGGGGAGACTAGGTTAGATTCATTAAAGGATTACAACTGGATTAAATTAGAGGTAGATCAAGATATAAAGACTATAGTAGCAAGAAAGCTCTAAAGTATGAATAAGATTAAAGATTATTCCACGATTTTTGTGAAAAATTAGATTGATAATTAATAATGAAATGCAAGAAATCGGTTATTAGAAATCTGGAATTAGTATAATTTACAGGTTTTTGACTCTTGATTCCAGATTCTAGATTATTAAAATTGTGTCCTTATAACTAGTGTTAATCACAAAGCTGGTTGTTGAACTATATAAGTTGAACTAATGTTTTTCTTTAAAGAATCAAAAAATCTTTTTTGCAACGAATTAACACGAATTACACGAATAAAAGGCCAAAAGAATAAATTAATAGTTTAGAATTTTCTTTGTTTTAAATTCGCTATATTCGTTGCTAAATAAGTTAATTATTGATTTTTAATTAATGAAATTATTTAATTCAATCTATATAGATTAAAATATTGTTGGATAATATTTTTAATCTATTAAAAGGATTTTGCTATCTTGGTAGAGAATATTTATCAAGGAAGGAGTGGAAAGGAGGGGGAGCCAATAATGTTACTTCAATGTAATGCTACTCTGGCCTGGAGATGTCCTCTTTGCGGAGAATTAGAATTAAATCGAATCAGTATATTTGATTTTTCTGGAAAAAATAGATTAGAAATAAAATGTGGTTGTGGATATACTAAATTAGTATTTGGGAAGAGTAGTTCTAAAAAATATTGGTTAGAATATATTTGTGTAGTTTGTGAGTCTACACATAGGGTCTCTTATACCCAAGGGCAATTTTGGACAAATAGAGTCAAAAAGATTAAATGTTTGGATAACGGAGCTGAATTAGGATATTTAGGCCCCTATGATGATGTAAAGAGATTGGCTGAGCAAGAGGAAGAATGTTTAAAGTTAATGATAGATAAATTGGGGTTTGAAGATTATTTTAGTAATCCCGAAATAATGTTATCTGTCTTAAATGAGCTACATGATATTGCAGAAGCTAATGGTCTAGTCTGTCAATGTGGAAGTTCAGATATTGATATAGATATGTTACCTCGTGAAATAAGATTAACTTGTAATAGGTGTCATGGTGTGACTAGAATAAGTGCAGAGACTAAAGAAGATTTAGCTTTTTTAAGAAAGATAAAGCAGATTAAAATTTTAGAAGGTGTGGTAAGTGCTTTAGAAGGAATAAATTTATAATAGATAGTTCATCTGCTTGCAATAACAGAAATTAATTTTAAAAATATAGATAATTGAGAAGAAAGAATTGATCTTTTAGATTTTTATTAGCTTAACTTGTTCTGCTAGTATAAGAACTAATACAATATAGTTATATTACGACACTTTGTTTATTAGGTAGACAGATGGGTAGGTGGTTAGGAACTGCCTAACCACCTACCCATCCAACCCCTAACTACCAATTTGATATATTTTTAATTATTGTTTGACTCTATACTCATTATAAGTCATAATATAAGAGAAGAGTATACACTATATTGGGTTATTTTACATAAGACATTTATTTAGAAGAGGATATACTAAATGTTGTTACTATTTTTATTAGAAATATTATAAATACATACTAGTTTATAATGGTTATTAGATTCAATATTCTTTATAAAGGTTACTTCTTCAAAAAATGTCGAAAAAACTGAAACTAAAGAAGGATTTTAATTCTTCTTTATGGAATAATAAGTATTGAAAATTTTAAGGAGGTTATAAGATTATGGCATTAGTATCAATGACTGATATGTTAAACAAAGCAAAAGAAGAGAAGTATGCAGTAGGACAGTTTAATATCAATAACTTGGAGTGGACTCAAGCTATTTTAGAGGCTTGTGAAGCTAAGAAATCACCTGTTATTTTAGGTGTATCTGAAGGTGCTGGACGCTACATGGGTGGATTCCACACAGTAGCAAGTATGGTAAAGGCTCTATTAGAAGATATGGATATTACTATTCCAGTTGCACTTCACTTAGACCATGGAACAAGTTTTGAAAGCTGTAAAGCAGCGATTGATGCTGGATTTACATCTGTTATGATTGATGCATCTCATCATCCATTGGAAGAGAACATTGCTACTACTAAGAAGGTAGTTGACTATGCACATGCAAATGGTGCATCTGTTGAAGCTGAATTAGGTACTGTAGGTGGAGAAGAAGACGGTATCGTTGGAGGAATTAAATATGCTGATCCTCAAGAATGTAAAGAGCTAGTTGAAAAAACTGGTATCGATGCATTAGCACCAGCATTAGGTTCTGTTCATGGACCATATCAAGGAGAGCCTGATTTAGGCTTTGATGAAATGGAAGAAATTAGAAGTCTTGCTGATATTCCTCAAGTATTACATGGAGGAACTGGTATTCCAACTGCTGATATTGAAAAAGCAATTAGCTGTGGAACTTGTAAAATCAATGTAAACACTGAATTCCAACAAGCATGGACAAAGATTGTACGTGAAGTAATTGCAAATGACACAAAAGTATATGATCCACGTAAAATCATTGGACCAGGTAAAGCTGGAATTGTTGAAGCTGCTAAAGAGAAGATTGATACTTTTGGTAGTGCTAATAAAGCTTAATTTAGAAAATAATATACTATTTTTTCAAAAAGGTGCAGAATTTGTTCTGCCCCTTTTTTCTGTTTAAAATAATAAAAGTTATACGTCTAATGTATATAATTTTATATTATTTGAATTAGATGGTATTTTATAAATTAATTAATAAATTATCAATAATAAGGGGGATAATATATTATGCAAAGAGAATTAGCAATTGAATTTGTTAGGGTGACAGAAGCAGCAGCTATTGCTTCAGCAAGATGGATGGGTAGAGGTGATAAAGATTCAGCAGACCAAGCAGCAGTAGATGCAATGAGAGGAATGTTTGATACTATAGATATAGATGGAGAGGTAGTAATTGGAGAGGGAGAGATTGACGAGGCTCCTATGTTATATATTGGTGAGAAGATTGGAACTAGAGATGGAGAAGTTCCTAAAGTTGATATAGCAGTAGATCCTTTAGAAGGAACTACAATTATTGCAGAAGGTCGTCCTAATGCTTTGTCAGTTTTAGCAGTAGCTTCCCATGGCTCTCTTTTACATGCTCCAGATATGTATATGGATAAGATTGCTGTAGGTTCAGAAGCTAAAGGAGCTATTAATATTGATAGTTCTGTAGAAGAGAATGTTAAGTCTGTGGCTAAAGCTAAAGGTAAGGCAGTTGAGGATATTACTGTGGTAATTTTGGACAAGCCTCGTCATCGCAAAGAAGATGGATTAATAGATCAGGTAAGAAGAGTGGGAGCTAGAATTAAATTAATCAAAGATGGAGATGTAGCGGGTGCTCTAGCTACAGCATTACCAGAGACTGGGGTAGACATAATGATGGGAATTGGTGGTGCTCCAGAGGGTGTATTAGCAGCTGCTGGATTGAAATGTATAGGTGGAGATATGCAGGCTAGATTGATTCCAAGAAATGATGAGGAGATAGAACGAGCTAAGGAGATGGGAATCGAGGATGTGAATGTAGCTTTAAGATTAGAGGATTTGGCTGCTGGTGATGAGATTATCTTTTCAGCTACTGGAGTTACTGATGGTGAGATGTTAGAAGGTGTTAGATTCCAAGGGAATAAGGCTATTACACATTCTTTAGTTATGAGATCTAAGACAGGAACTATGAGGTTAGTTGAAGCAGTTCATTGTTTAGACCAAAAGCCTTTACCTTTCGGTCAGGAATTTTAATTGACTGATTGGTAGAGAAAATGATATAATTAATGGTGAATTTCTTAGATAATGAAAAACAGTAACTTATTGACAAATAGGAGGAGTAGAGTTGTTAGAATTGTGGATTATCTTTTTGATATCAGCAACAGTTATAATAATTGCTGGAACTAAATTATCAGATTATGGTGATGTTATTGCTGATAAAACAGGCTTAGGGCAAGCCTTAGTAGGGAGTATTTTAGTAGCAGGTGCCACTTCCCTACCAGAGATGGTTAGTAGTGGTACAGCCTCTTTGATAGGTGCTCCTGATATTGCAATAGGAAATGTTTTTGGAAGTAATACATTTAATTTAATGATTTTAGCTTTGGTTGATTTAATCCATGGAGCAGGTCCATTTATGCTTAGAGTGCATTCTAAACATATTTTATCTGCTTTATTAGGGATGTTATTAGCAGGATTTGCTACTTTATTTATCTTAATCAATAATTTAAGTAATTTCCATGTAGAAATATTTGGAGTAGGTTTAGGTGCTATTATAATCTTTTTAACTTATATTATTGGAGCACGTCTGATATATCGCTATGAAAAGAAGAATAAGTTAGAAAGTGAAGCAGAGGAAGAATTGACAGATAGTGATACATCTTTAAAGAAGGCTATAATGGGTTTTGCAATTGCAGCTGTCTTTATAATAATTTCTGGTATATATCTGTCATCTTCAGCCGATAAAATCGCTAAAATAAGTGGTCTTGATGCAACTTTTATGGGAAGCATTTTGGTAGCTGCAGCAACTTCATTACCTGAAGTAGTTGCTTCTATATCAGCAATTAGAATCAATGCTTATGATATTGCAGTAGGAAATGTCTTTGGAAGTAATATATTTAATATGGTAATTATTTTAGTTGCAGATATCTTCTATAAAGATGGTTCTGTATTAGCTGGTGTATCTTTAAACCATACTATAACAGCTGTCTTAGGGTTAATATTGAGTGGGATTGCAGTAATTGGTCTCTTCTATCGTTCTAAAAAGACTTTCTTAACGGTAGGTTGGGATTCTATTGCAATAACAACAGTTTATCTTTTTGGAGTATATATACTTTTTAAATTGGGAATTAATTTTTAGAGAGGGAGTTATTCTTAATGAATATTACTGAGTTGGAAGGGAAGACTATAACAGAGTTATACGAAATTGCAAAAACTTTAAAAATCACTGGTTACACTAGATTAAAGAAAAAAGAATTAATCTTTGAAATATTGAAGGCTGAAACTGAGAAAGGAGGATTAATCTTTGCTGAAGGGGTACTAGAAATACTACCAGATGGATATGGATTTTTAAGACCATCTAAGTATGTGCCTAGTACAGATGATATCTACATATCAGCATCTCAAATACGTCGTTTTGATTTAAGAAATGGAGATGTTGTTTCTGGGCAGGTGCGCCAGCCTAAAGAGAATGAACGTTATTTTGCCTTACTTAGAATAGAAGCTGTTAATTATCAAAATCCTGAATTAGCTCAACAACGACCCCATTTTGAAGATTTGACTCCTTTATATCCACAGAAGAGAATAACTTTAGAGCATGATCCTAGTGAAATTTCTAGTCGCCTAATAGATTTAATAGCTCCAATTGGGATGGGACAACGGGGGTTAATTGTTGCTCCACCAAAAGCAGGAAAGACTGTATTGTTAAAGAAGATAGCCAATAGTATAACAGCTAACTTTCCAGAATCTAAATTGATGATTCTATTAATAGACGAACGTCCTGAAGAGGTTACTGATATGCGACGATCTGTTGATGCAGAAGTAATCTGTTCGACCTTCGATGAGCCACCTCAAAACCATATTAATGTATCAGAGTTGGTCTTAGAAAAAGCTAAAAGATTGGTAGAGCAGAAACAAAATGTTATCATTTTATTAGATAGTATCACTAGATTAGCTAGAGCTTATAATGTTACTATTCCATCAAGTGGTCGTACTTTATCAGGGGGTCTAGACCCAACAGCACTTCATAAACCAAAAAGATTCTTTGGAGCAGCAAGAAATATCGAAGAAGGTGGAAGCCTGACTATATTGGCTACTGCTTTGGTAGAGACAGGAAGTAGAATGGATGATGTGATTTATGAAGAGTTTAAAGGTACAGGAAATATGGAGCTCCATTTAAGTCGTAGTCTAGCACAGAAAAGATTATTTCCTGCAATCGATGTTAATCTTTCAGGTACTAGAAAGGAAGAGCTATTGTTATCAGAGGCAGAACTTGATACAATGTGGAAGATAAGGCGAAATATGAATAATAATCCGACTGAGATTATTGATTCTTTCATCAAACAATTAAAAGCAAGTAAGAATAATAAGGCAATGTTAAAGTCTTTACAGAAAATATTTTAAATCTTAGATTTGTGATAACTAGTAGTTCTATAATTATAGCTACTTGAGATAATTTTAGAGGTGAAAAAATGAAGAAAATTATAGTTGTTATCAGTTTATTATTGCTGATAGCACCACTGCCAGATGTTGAGGCCAGAATGAACTTAGATTCAAATTTTAATAGGGTTAACAATCATTTAGCTCTTTTTAAATATGAGGTAGAGGTAGGGGATACGCTCTGGAAGATAAGTAAGAAATTTAGTGTTGACTTATCTCTTCTTATGAATTTTAATCCTAATCTTGCTAATAAGAATATAATTGTAGTTGGACAAAAGTTGAACATTCCGCGTGGTAACGTTATCATTCATAAGATAAAATCTGGTGAGACCCTTTGGAGTATTGCGCAAAGGTATAATGTCAGTAGTTATGAGTTGGTTAAAATCAACAACATAGCACACTCAAATTTGATTCAAGTTGGTGAAGCATTAATTATTCCAATTAATAATAGTGATGGTGATTCTTCTAGAAAAAAGTATTATTCAAAAACTAATATTAATAATCAAAATAGTACTTTTATTTGGCCAACAAAATATAGAAGAATTACTTCTCCTTTTGGTAGACGGTGGGGGAGAATCCATAAAGGCATAGACATTGCTGCTCCCAAAGGTTCTTTAGTCAGGGCTGCAAGAAGTGGTGTAGTAACACAGAGTAGATATTTATCTGGTTATGGTAAGGCTATTTATATTGATCATGGAAATGGGATTTCTACTCGTTATGCCCATAATTCTAGATTGTTAGTAAGAGCAGGAGATAAGGTTTATCAAGGACAGATAATTGCTTATTCTGGTAGCACTGGTCGAAGCACGGGACCTCATTTACACTTTGAAATTAGAATTAAGGATAGAGCTATAAATCCATTGAGTTATTTAGATTAGGTTGCAATAGTTTTTTAACTGTGTTATAATGTAAAAGTTGAAATATTGACCGAGTACTTATTAAGATGACAAAGGAAAGAGGTGAGCAAAATGAAAAAAGAAATCCATCCAGAATATACAGATGCAACTATAACATGTGCTTGTGGAGAAGTTTTTGAAACTAAAACTACAACAGGTGACATGAAGGTGGAGATTTGTTCCAACTGTCATCCATTCTATACAGGTAAGCAGAAGACATCTGCTAAAGGTGGAAGAATCGCAAGATTCAAAGAGAAATATGGAATTGGCGAATAATAAAGGTAGCAGGGCTATATGCTCTGCTATTTTTTATATTCAATACAATTAATCTAATTATTTTTTCTTAAAGAAGTAGTATATAAATGTTAACTTCGGCTTAGCTTATTGACTAATAAATATTAGTTTTTTGCAGTGAGCTTACAATTATAGTCCCTTATTTAATCTAACTTTCAAATTAATCAATAAAATGATAGAATTATAGTTAGAGAATTAAAAACTCAGTATAGGAGGGAGATAGATAGATGTCTAAAACTCAATATGGTGGTCAGGCTGTTATTGAAGGGGTTATGATGAGAGGTAAGAATAACGTAGCTATAGCAGTCCGTAAAGAAGATGGACAGATAGTCTTAGATAGAAGAAAACTGAAAGTATTAAGTGATAGGTTTAAATTCTTAAAATGGCCAATTATTAGAGGTGTTGTGGCCTTGTTTCAATCATTAGTTTTAGGTTTGCAGGCTTTGACCTTTTCTGCAAATCAGTTTAGTGAAGAGGAAGAAGAATTAAACTTTTGGGAGTTAATAAGTTCCATGGGTGTTTCTTTTGGTTTAGCAATTGGACTTTTTGTGGCATTACCAGCATTATTGGTCTCATTTTTACAGAATAATATTACTTCGGTTTTATTATTGAATTTAAGTGAAGGTATTATTAAAATTTCTTTCTTTTTGATATATATATTAGCGATATCTCGGTTAGAGGATATCAAGAGGGTCTTCCAATACCATGGAGCAGAGCATAAAGTAATTCATAATTATGAATCTAAGTTACCTTTGACTGCCGAGAATGCTCAGAGTTTCTCTACTCTTCATCCAAGATGTGGAACTAATTTCTTATTGATTGTAATGATGATGAGTGTACTTTTATTTTCGTTTTTTGGAAAGCCAACTTTGATTAATAGAATTTTAATTCATATCGCTTTATTACCTATTGTAGCTGGTCTCTCTTATGAACTAATTAAGCAAGCAGGGAAGAAGAAGGCAAATAGATTATTTAAATTAGTAGCTTTACCTGGTCTATATTTACAAAAGTTAACTACTAGGGAACCATCTTTAGATCAATTAGAAGTTGCTATTAAATCTTTAGAGACAGTATTAGAGGAAGAACGGGAAGTAGCTTAGATTAAATTTTTGTGATAGAAGAAGATGTTTTAGGAAGTAGTAGAATAGGGGAATATTGCGACACTTTGGCGTCGGGAATCAGGAATCTGGAACCAGTGTTTATAAGTGATTCCTGACTACTGATTCCAGATTCCTAAAAGTGTCACAATCACTCTATTGTTTTACTTCACTTCAATAATATTTATGGTATAATAAGATAGAATTTGTATTGAAATGTATTAAGGAGGTTTATTGATGAAGAATTGGATTGATAAATTAGAAGGTGTTGTTAAACGTTATAAAGATATAGAGAAGTTATTAAGTGATCCAGAAGTTATTAGTGACCAAGAGAAGTTCCAGAAATTATCTATGGAATATGCTGATTTGAGAGATATAGTTGAGAAATATAGAGAATATAAAGAGTTAGAAGCAAATGCAAAAGAAGCAGAAGAGGTCTTAGAGATTGCTGATGATGAAGAGATGATTGAATTGGCTAAGATGCAGTTAGATGAAGCACAACCAAGAATGGAAAAATTAGAAGAAAAATTACCGTTGATGTTAATTCCTAAAGACCCTAATGATGAGAAGAATGTTATTGTTGAGATACGTGGTGGTGCTGGTGGTGATGAGGCAAATATCTTTGCAGGTGATTTATATAGAATGTATAGTCGCTATGCTGAAAGAGCAGGTTGGAAGACTGAAGTAATGAGCTCTAGTCCTTCTGAGATGGGAGGATATAAAGAGATTGTATTTATGATTGAAGGTAAGGGAGCTTATAGTCGTCTAAAATATGAAAGTGGGGTTCACAGAGTGCAAAGAGTACCTAATACAGAGTCTAGTGGGCGTATTCATACATCTACTTCTACAGTTGCAGTGCTACCAGAGGCAGAAGATGTAGATATTGATATTAATGCAAATGATTTAAAGATTGATACTTATCGTTCTAGTGGACCAGGTGGTCAGAGTGTTAATACAACCGATTCTGCTGTTAGAATTACTCATTTACCTACTGGATTAGTAGTATCCTGCCAGGATGAAAAATCACAGCATAAAAATAGAGATAAGGCTATGAGAATTCTTAGAGCAAGATTGCAGGAGAAGATAGAAGCAGAGCAACAAGCTGAAGTTGCTGAAGCAAGAAAGAGCCAAGTTGGTACTGGTGATAGAAGTGAAAGGATTAGAACATATAACTTCCCTCAAGGAAGGGTAACTGATCATAGAATTAACTTAACAATGCACCAGTTAGATGCTATTTTAGATGGTGACTTAAATGAAGTGATTGAAGCCTTAACTACAGCAGACCAAATAGAAAAATTGAAGCTGGTGGACTAAATTGGAACTTCTAACGGTTAAGGAGATACTAGATAGAACTGTTAAACATTTTCAAAAGTATGAGATTACTAGTGCTCGTTTAGATGCTGAGATCTTATTATCAGAAGTATTGGATATGGAAAGAATAAATCTTTATGTCAATTTTGATAAACCTTTAACTAAAGCTGAAGTAGATAAATATCGTCAGTTTGTAATTGCTCGTAGTAAAGGTACTCCTGTTGCTTATATTCTTGGCAAACAAGAGTTTATGTCTTTAGATTTCAAGGTTAATGATGCTACTTTAATTCCTCGACCAGAGACAGAGCATTTAGTAGAGATTGTTTTAGATAAGATTAAAGATACTGACTTAGATAGAATTAAGGTTGTTGATATAGGGACAGGAAGTGGAGCTATTATAGTCAGTTTGATAAAGTTAGCACAAAAAGAGATAGAAGCAATAGCTATTGATATATCTGCTGATGCTTTAGAAGTAGCTAAAGAGAATGCTGATAACCATGAACTCTTAGATAGGATAGATTTTAGATTAGGTAGTTTATTAGAACCGGTTGGTGAACAAGTAGATATTATAGTCTCTAATCCTCCATATATTCCTACAGCAGATATAGATGATTTACAACGGGAAGTTAAAAATGAACCTATAACTGCTTTAGATGGTGGCAAAGATGGATTGGATTTTTATCGAGAGATTATTAAGCAATCGGTAAACAGGTTGAATATAGGTGGATTTATTGCTTTTGAAGTAGGAGTTAATCAAGCTGAAGATATAGCTACTTTATTAAAGGGTAATAGCTTTGATAATATAGAGGTAATTAAAGATTATGCTGGAATTGAGCGTGTAGTTTTAGCTAAGAAAAAGTAGGCTTTAAAGCCTACTTTTTCTATGTTAACAAAGGAAATTATAAGAGGTGGTTTATAGAATAATTCCAGAGCTATTGGGTAATAGTAATTATAATCTAATCCCTCTTAACAAATCTTATAAAATATTATATACTATATAACAACTGAAAAAAATTTCAGTTGTTATAGTATCAGAAATTAGTGTTCAGTGTGAGTAAGTTCAAAGTATTTAAAAACTAAATGTTTTAGGTGGTCTGGACTTCGCTCATACTCACACTGATACTATATATAAGTAGAAAGAGGGTATATTATAATGAGAAGTATTAAAGGAACTAATCTCTTTTCAAAAGAAGAGATTAAAGAGGCAACAGAATTATTAAGAGAGGGAAAGTTAGTAGCTTTTCCTACTGAAACGGTGTATGGTTTAGGTGCTAATGCCCTTGATGAAAAAGCAGTAAGCTCTATTTTTACTGCTAAAGGGAGACCATCAGATAATCCTTTAATTATACATATTGGGCAAGAGAAAGATATAGAGAATTTAATAAGTGGAAGAGTACCTCAGTTTGCCCAAAAATTAATGAATAAGTTTTGGCCAGGACCCTTAACACTTATTCTGCCAAAGTCTAAGAAGGTTCCAAAGATTACTACAGGGGGATTAAATACAGTAGCAGTTAGAATGCCAAACCATCCTATAGCACTAGAATTAATCAAAGAAGCAGGATTGCCTCTAGCAGCACCGAGTGCTAATTTATCTGGTAAACCTAGTCCTACTCTAGTTGAACATGTTATTGAAGATTTGGCTGGTAGAGTAGCTGGAATTATAGATGGGGGACAGACTGGTCTAGGAGTAGAATCAACAGTGATTGATTTATCTAGAGAAGTACCTATCTTACTAAGGCCTGGGGGAGTGACCTATGAACAACTGTTAGAAGAACTAGGTCAAGTGGATATAGACCCTGCAGTTAAGAGTAAATTGGCAGATGAGTCTAAAGTAGCAATCTCTCCAGGAATGAAGTATAGACATTATGCTCCTCAAGCAGAGGTCATATTAATCGAAGGTGAAGAAGATAAGATTAAAGAAAAGATTGAAGAGTTGATAAGTTCAGATAAAGGTAAAAAAATTGGAGTAATGGTAAGTAAAGAACTGGCAGATGATTACTTAGGTGCTAATATTAAAATTATGGGTAGTAAAGAGAATCTAATAGAGATTAGTCAGAGTATTTTTAAGTTATTACGAGAATTTGATGAAGAAGGAATTGAGAAGATTTTCATAGAAGGCCTTCAATTAGAAGGCTTGGGCTTAGCAATTATGAATAGATTGAGAAAGTCAGCAGCTTATCAGATTATTGAAGTCTGATTGCTGATAGCTATTAATTATTATGGTTATCATTGTATAGGGTTTTAGTAACTAATACTTAAATTTAGATATAACTTCTTTCCAAGTAGAATATATATATAATGTTTTTGCTTATATATTGTCTTCTTAATGGGGAGGGTTATAGTGAATATCATGGAGGTAATTACTTTGGGGGTGGCTTTAGGGACAGATGCTTTTTCTGTTTCTGTAGCCATTGGTACAAAAAGATTGAGGTTATTATTATTATTAAAACTTAGCTTGGTTATAGGGATATTTCATATTATTATGCCTTTACTAGGGGTAGAATTAGGACTCTTTTTACATGATTTTTTTGGCAATTATTATTTTGAAAATACTATAGATAAGATTACTACAACCATTGGTTCGGGAGTATTGATGATTTTGGGTATGATAATGATTTATGAAAATCTTAAAGATGGTGGAGAGGATAGTAGTTTTGATTTATATGGCTGGTCTTTGATTATTTTGGCTTTAAGTGTCAGTATTGATGCTTTATCTGTTGGGTTTAGTTTAGGTATGTTAGATGCAAATATATTTTTTAGCTGTCTGATTTTAGGAGGTGTTGCTACTGCAATGGTTATCTGTGGCTTAACCTTGGGTGATAAGATAGGTAGTTTAGCCAGTGGTAATGCTGAAATTTTAGGAGGGATTGTGTTAATTTTATTAGGAATCCATTTTCTCTTATCATAACAGTGAAATTTATTATTTAATAGGGAGGTGATCTTTTGAAGAAGACTATCTTGTTAGTATGTACTGGAAATACCTGTAGAAGCAGTATGGCAGAAGTTTTACTTAAGGACTTATTAACTAGCTCTGGTAATGATAATTATAAGGTTAAATCAGCAGGTATATCTGCCTTTGAAGGTGGAGGGGCAGCCCAGCAGGCAATTAGGGTTATGCAAGAGGAAGGAATAGACCTGAGTAATCATCAAACTACATTATTATCAAAGGAGTTGGCAAAAGAAGCCGATCTGATTTTAACAATGACTCAAAGGCATAAACTAATTATTTTAGATGACTATCCTGAGTTTAGAGAGAAGGTTTATACATTAAAGGAGTATGCAGCTAGAATTGAAGATATTGAGAGTGAGACCAAGCAAATAGAAGAGTTACATCAGATAATAGATAGAAAAAGAGAAGAGTTTATTCTTGAGTATCAAGAAGAGATTGAAAATTTAGAGAATAGAAGAGAAGAGCTACTTAATGAACTTGAGAGTATAGACGGAAGAATTAGTGAATTGGAAGATGATTTAAATCAAAGAGTTTTAACTGAAAAAAGAGAGTTGGCTAGATTGAGAGATGAAGTAGGTAATTTAGATGTTTCTGATCCCTTTGGACAACCCCTTTCAATTTATAGAGATTGTGCCCAAGAGATAAAAGCTGAATTGAAGAAGATTGTCGAAAATTTAGATTAATAAGCAGGATAATAATATCAATTAGAGAATAGTTTAAAGAGTTGATAGTTGAAAGTTGATAATTGATAGTTAATAAAATAATATTAAATTTGAGATTAAGCCTAAAAGTAAATATGAGATATTTGTTAATTTAACTATCAACTATACATTATCAACTATAAACTATATAATTGGAGGTATAGAAATGAAGATAGCATTAGGTAGTGATCACGGAGGAATAAATTTAAAGGGTAAAATTAAAGAGCTATTAGATCAAAAGGGAATAGAGTATCATGATTTTGGACCAGATAGTACTGATTCTGTAGATTATCCTGATTTTGCTAAAGAGGTAGCTTATAGTGTAGCTAATGGAGAATATGATAGAGGGATTTTGATCTGTGGAACTGGAATTGGCATGTCAATTGCAGCCAACAAGGTAAAAGGAATTAGAGCTGCTTTATGCCATGATGTATTTTCGGCTAAGGCAACTAGATTACATAATAATTCTAATATCTTAACTATGGGAGAGAGAGTTGTTGGTAGTGAGTTAGCTTTAGAGATTGCTAGAACTTGGTTAGATACTGAGTTTGAAGGTGGAAGACATCAAAGAAGGATTGATAAGATTAGTCAATTAGAAGATTAGAGGAGAGTGAACTAATGAAGAATTTAATGAAGACTGACCCTGAATTATTTGAAGTAATCAAACAAGAAGAGAGTAGGCAGAAGGGGAATTTGGAGTTAATTGCTTCAGAGAACTTCGTTAGTGAAGCAGTTTTAGAGGCTATGGGTACGGTGTTAACTAACAAGTATGCTGAAGGGTATCCAGATAAGAGATATTATGGTGGTTGTGAGTATGTTGATATTGCTGAAAAATTGGCTATCAAGCGAGCAAAGAAGTTATTTGGAGCAGAACATGCTAATGTGCAACCACATTCTGGTTCTCAAGCCAATGCTGCTGTTTATTTTGCACTATTAGAGCCAGGAGATACTGTCTTAGGAATGGACTTGACCCATGGTGGTCATTTAACCCATGGTAGTCCTGTTAATATGTCAGGTAATTACTATAATTTTGTTCCTTATGGAGTAAGTCAAGATGATGAAAGAATCGATTATGATTTATTGAGGGAATTGGCATTAGAGCATAAACCTAAGATGATTGTAGCTGGTGCAAGTGCTTACTCAAGGGAGATAGATTTCAAAAAAATTAGAGAGATAGCTGATGAGCTAGGAGCTTATTTAATGGTTGATATGGCTCACATTGCAGGATTAGTAGCAGCAGGGTTACACCAAAACCCAGTAGAGTATGCCCAGATAGTAACTACTACTACCCATAAAACTCTACGTGGACCTCGTGGTGGGATGATTTTATGTAAAGAGGAGTTTGCTAAGAAGATTGATAAGGCAATCTTTCCTGGTATTCAGGGTGGACCTTTGATGCATATTATTGCTGCTAAGGCTGTTTGTTTCAAAGAGGCATTGAGTGCTGAGTTTAAAGAGTATCAAAAACAGGTTGTAAAGAATGCACAGGTCTTAGCTAAAGCCTTAAGTCAGGAGTTTAGAATAGTCTCTGGTGGTACTGATAATCATTTAATGTTAGTAGATTTAACTGAGCATGATATTACTGGAAAAGAAGCAGAGCATACATTAGATGAAGTAAGTATTACTGTGAATAAGAATACAATTCCTTTTGAAACTAGAAGCCCTTTTGTGACAAGTGGAATTCGTATAGGAACTCCATCTTTAACAACTAGAGGTATGAAGGAAGAAGAGATGAAAAGAGTAGCGAAGATGATTACTAAATTATTATTAAATATTGATAATGAAGAGATTAAAGCCGAAGTAAGAAGAGAAGTTGAGGAGCTGGTTGAAGAATATCCGTTATTACATCAAAAATAGGAGGAATTTTTAATGAGCAAAGTACATATTATTGATCATCCATTAATTCAACACAAATTGACACATTTAAGGAAAGAAGAGACTGGACCTAAAGAATTTAGAGAGTTAGCTAATGAGATTGCAACTTTAATGGCTTATGAAGTAACTAGAGACTTGCCTCTAGAAGATGTTACAATTAAGACTCCAGTTATGGAGACAACTGCCAAGGTGATAGCTGGAAAGAAATTAGCTGTTGTACCTATCTTAAGAGCAGGGTTAGGAATGGTTGATGGTATGTTCAATTTAATCCCAGCAGCTAAGGTGGGACATATTGGGCTATATCGTGATCCTGAGACTTTAGAGCCAGTTGAATACTATTGTAAGATGCCAACTGATATTGGATCAAGAGAGTTAATTGTAGTGGATCCAATGTTAGCAACAGGTGGTTCAGCAGCTGCAGCAATTCAGTTTGTTAAAGATAGAGGTGCTGAAAGTATCAAGTTCATGTGTTTAGTAGCTGCTCCAGAGGGAGTTAAAAAGCTACAGGAAGTACACCCAGATGTAGAGATATATACTGCTGCTTTAGATGATAGATTAAACGACCATGCTTATATCGAGCCAGGTTTAGGAGATGCAGGAGATAGATTGTTTGGAACTAAGTAATTATATTCATCCAACTTCATAATTAAATTTAAATTAGGGTAAAGTTGGATGAAAGTAACGAGTGACGAGTAATCAGTAAAACCAAACTTTTAGCCCCTCTTAATTTTAAGAAGAGAATTATTTTGTAAATTAATATTTTTTATAAGGACACGGCATGCTGTGTCCTTATATTTAATTTATGATTAGTAGGGAACTGTTGCAACCGTTCCCTACACAGAATATTAGCGATTATAAAAGAGAGGTGAAATTATGCGTCCATCATGGGATAATTATTTTATGGAGATGACTGAAGTTGTAGCTAAACGTTCAACCTGCCTAAGAAGAAAGGTTGGAGCATTGATTGTCAAAGATAAGCGTGTTCTTGCGACAGGATATAATGGGGCACCTAGTGGCTTAAAACATTGTGAAGAGACAGGTTGCTTACGTGAGCAGAATAATGTTCCTTCAGGAGAGCGCCATGAATTATGTCGAGGACTTCATGCAGAACAGAATGCTATTATTCAGGCTGCTTTACATGGGAGCTCGATTAATGGGGCAATACTGTACTGTACTCATCAGCCATGTATTTTATGTACTAAGATGATTATCAATGCAGGCATCAAACGGGTGGTATTTAAAGGAGCTTACCCAGATAAATTGGCTTCAGAGATGATGACTGAAGCAGGAATTGAAATAGAAGAGATTAATTAATTTTCCATAAATTTATAATTGAAAGCTGAGCTAAAATTTCATAGAATAAGGGTAGACTTGATTAATAGCAAAAGTTTTAGGCTTAGTTTTAGAGATAAGGGGCATAGATTAATTTATGCCTCTCTTTTAATGTTGTTTTAAAACTATATTAACGTATTATGTTAGTAGAATATTGGTTAATGGGGTTATTGGGACACTTTCGTGTTAGTGTGAGTTATGAGTGTGAGAGTGTGTGAAGTGCTGTTCTATTAGGGTTTACTCACACACCAACTCACACTGATATTTAAAAGTGTCGCATTATCTCTATATTATATCAGTTACTTTTTAATAATGAAGCCATTATATTATAAATATAAATTAGAGAGGGGTGGATAATATGTTCATTTATCCATTACTAGTAGCATTATTGATTAGCTATTTAATGGTTCCTCAAGTGAAGTGTTTAGCCTTTAGTTTAGGAGCAGTAGATAAGCCTAACAAGCGTAGAATTAATATTAAACCTATTCCTAGTTTGGGAGGGATTGCTATCTATTTGGGCGTATTATTTGCCCTAATCTTGACAGGATTTAGCTCTGAATTTTTAGGAATCATTGTTAGTGGGACTTTAATTGTTATTTTAGGTATTTTAGATGACTTGTATGAGTTATCTGCAATTGTGAAATTATTAGGTCAGATTGTAGTGGGATTAGTATTGATTGGATTTGGAACTAAAATTGAATTTATTAGTAATCCTTTTGGTGGTATCTACTATTTAGGATTATTAGGAGTACCAATGACATTAATCTGGATTGTAGGTGTGATGAATATTATTAATTTAATTGATGGTATGGATGGGTTGGCAGGAGGAGTTACAGTAATTGCTACAGCAACTTTGGCTATCTTTGCATATCAGCAAGGGCAAGTCTTAACTGTTATTCTTGCTGTATCAGTTATTGGAGCTACTTTAGGATTTTTAAAGTACAATTTCAATCCTGCTGAAATATTTATGGGAGATACAGGAAGTATGTTTTTAGGTTTTATGCTAGGGACAGTTTCAATAGTGGGGAGTTTAAAGAGTGTAACTGCTATAACACTATTAATTCCTGTATTAGCTCTAGGTGTTCCTATCTTGGATACTTTATTTGCTATTTTACGCCGTAAATTAAGTGGACAGCCCATCTTTAAAGCTGATAAAGGTCATTTACACCACAAATTATTAGAATTAGGATTAAGTCAAATTCAAGCTGTTACAATAATTTATTTAGTTAGTATTTTTTTAGGGATGATTGCTATTGGTATTAGTCAGGCTGATTTAAATCAATTGATATTTTTGATATCTAGTTCTATAGGATTTATTTTATTAGGAGTTATTAAATTGGGAGTATTTGATATAAAGAAGATATCTATATAATTTTAGTTAACTAGTTATCAATCATCTTTAGAATTATTAATTAAATATTATTTTTTAATCTAGGTGCTATTAAGTACCTAGATTTTTTATAAGGTATTGCTGATATTTTTATAGATAAAATATTTCATCTGAATCAATATTGATATTATAAATAATCTTGACATTTATGCCATAATTATTTATAATAAGATAATAAAACTGACTGGTCAGTTTTATTATCTTATTATTTCAATGCAGGTTAATTTAAGTAATTATTATAATTGTTAGATTTTTTACCATTTAACATCAAAATAATATGAAGTAGCTAGAAAATAGTGTTATTTCTTAGGTGCTAATATCTATTAGGATGTATTCGTTTTATATCACATTTTTAAGTAAAGTTTACTCACTTAAAGAAACTTTACAATGTTATGTTTTTGTAGTATAATGAAAACTAAATTAAAAGTGCCTAATCTATAAAGAGCGGGGGAACCGACTTTGGGGTGAATCTAATAGTAAATTTAGGTATGAGGTTAAGTGAATGTTAAGTATTTAGTTATAGTTATTCTTGACCTTAAACTTAAATTTTATATTAGTAGGGTATCCTCTACCCGAATCCGACAGCTAACCTCGTAGGCATGTGAAAAAGGGGGACATACTTTTCCACAGGTGTTACTATATGTTCCTGTGGTTTTATGTATATTTAGAGATATATTGTGTAAACTAGAAAAGGGTAATTTTAATTTCTAGACATTAGTTAATTATTAAATACATAGGAGAATTATAATGAAGGACAACATAGGTGTTCTTAAAGCTTTAGCTTTATTATCTCAGGTAGGCATTAGTATTGTAGTGCCTATAGTTATTTGTGTTTGGTTTGGTAATAAACTTGATGAATGGTTAGGTACTAAGGTTATTTTTTTGATTTTTTTTACTATTTTAGGTGTTATATCAGGGTTTAAAAGTGCTTATAGATTACTTATGGCTACTGAGAAGGATAGGAAGGGATAGTTAGTGGAAGAATTAAAGGAGACTAGATTTTTTATAATTAAATGGGCTGTTTTGCTGGATTTGCTCTTAATAGGAATATTAGTTTTATTTGATATAAAAAGTGCTTTTGGATTATTTGTAGGAGCATTAATGAGTATTGTGAATTTTTATTTATTATCTAATTCATTACAGAAAGCTGTTAAATTTCCACCTGTTAAAGCTGGTCTATATGTATTTGTTCAATACATATTAAGATATACTTTGTGGTTCTTAGTTTTTTATATTTCTTTGCAGAGAAAAGATGTTAGTTTATTGACTACCATAATTGGTATGCTAACAGTCAAAATTGTTATTTTAATCACTAATGCTTTCAGTTGTTGGGAAAGCAAGCAAGTTGTTTAGAATCTTGTAGAAAGGGGGGAGGAGTTAAATGGATTTTTTTCATAAGTTACTAGATTTTATGTTTCTTAATAAGGTAGATGCAGAGTCATTTTCACCACATGTTATGTTCCATATAGGAGATATACCTGTTAAATCTACAGTAACTACTACATGGTTTATAATGATTATTTTAGCTATATTTTCTTGGTTAGCTACTAGAAATCTTCAGCAAAGGCCTAAGCCTGGTAGTTTACAGAGTATAGCAGAGATGTTTGTAGAAACTATACAAGGTTTAGTTGAAGATGGTATGGGAGAAGGAATGAAAAAGTTTGTTCCTTATATAGGTACACTTTTTCTTTATTTACTATTTGCTAACTTATTAGGTATTATTCCTGGTAGAGATTTATTGAATTTATATACACCTACTGCAGATTTAAATACAACCTTTGCTCTAGGTTTTATTACCTTTATCAATATTCACTTCTTTGGTATAAAAGCCAAAGGTATTTTATCTTACTTAAAGTCTTATTTTGAGCCAATGCCTTTTATGTTTCCGTTGAATGTTATTGGAACTTTGGCTGATCCTGTATCTATTTCTTTCCGTCTCTTTGGTAATATGTTAGGTGGAATAGTTATCATGGGATTATTGTTTAGTGTTGTAACAGTTGTTCTTCCAGGAATAGCTAGTCTCTATTTTGATGTTTTTGCTGGATTGTTACAAGCCTTTATCTTTACGATGTTGACTATGACCTATATTTCAGTAGGGATGGAATAATTTATTAAGATACAGGGAAAGGAGGGGATTAAGTGGACGATATATCTAATATAGTTACCTTCTTGTTGAATTGGCTAGAGCAATTTAGTCCTAAGGCTTTAATTTTAGCAGCAACTGCTTTATCTGCTGGCTTTGCAATGATAGCAGGGATTGGTCCAGGTATAGGCCAAGGTTATGCAGCTGGAAAAGGTGCTGAAGCAGTAGGAGATAACGAACAAAATAGTAATAATATCACATTAGTGATGTTACTTGGTGCAGCTGTAGCTGAAACATCAGGGATCTTCTCTTTGGTTGTTGCTTTAATTTTATTATATGCTAATCCATTAATTAATTTAGAAGGTATAGGAATAGTCATTGCAGCATCTGCTTTAGGAGCAGGTTTAGCAATGATAGCAGGAATTGGTCCAGGTATAGGCCAAGGTTATGCAGCTGGAAAAGGTGCAGAACGTGTTGGTCAAAGACCTAAATACCAAGGTTTAATTGTAAGAACTATGTTATTAGGGCAAGCGGTAGGACAGACAACGGGTATTTATGCTTTAGTTGTTGCTTTAATTTTATTGTTTGCCAATCCATTACTTAGGTTAATGTAAGTTAAATATTAATATAATCTTTAAAGGAGGAAAAACAAATGACTGATAAAGCATTAGTTTTAGCAGCATCAGCTATTGGTGCAGGTTTAGCGATGATAGCAGGTATTGGAGCAGGTATTGGACAGGGATTTGCAGCAGGAAAGGGTGCTGAAGCAGTAGGTAAGCAACCTGAGGCTCAAGGTGTTATTGTAAGAACAATGTTATTAGGTGCTGCAGTTGCAGAAACCACTGGTATTTATGGCTTGGTAATTGCTTTAATCTTATTATTTGCTAATCCACTTATTAAGTTATTAGGATAATCATTAATGCTAATAAGGGAGTGAAGATGGATAATGATGTATTATTCATCTTCTATTTTGATTATTTGTATTTCTTATAAGTTTTTATTTATAATGGAAATTTATTTTTTGAAGGGAGGTAGCAAATAAGTGATTAGTTTAGATGTAACTTTCTTTTTCCAAGTTATTAACTTTATTGTACTATATTTGATTTTACGTCATTTCTTATTTGAGCCTATTAGTAATTTTATGAATGAACGTTCTGAGAAAATTTCAAATCAGATTGATAAAGCTAAGAAAAAAGAAAAAGAAGCTATTGATTTGAAAGAGGAGTATCAAAATAGATTGAGAGAAGCTAAAAGTGAGGCACAAGAAATAATAGAAGAAAGCCGTCGTAGAGCACAAAGAAATAAAGAGGATATTATTAATGAAGCGAAAGCTGAAGCTAATAATAAGATTGAAAGAGCAGAAAAAGAGATTGTTCGTGCTAAACAACAAGCTATTGAAAATCTTAAAGATGAAGTAACAAATATCTCAATTCAAATGACTAAACAATTGTTAGAGAAGTCCATTAATAAGGACTTGCAAGAAAAGACAGTAGAGAGTTATATTGAAGGAATAGATAAAGATAAGTTGGGTGAGCTAGGATGTTAAGAAACCAAGTAGCTGAAAGATATGCTCAAGCTTTATTTGAATTGGCGATGGAAGAAGAAGTTTTAGGGGAAACTGAAAAGCAATTTAGAGAACTTATTGATGTAATTAATGATAGTGATGATTTGAAGAAACTAATTAATCATCCTAAGCTTAGCAATGGACAAAAGAAGGAGACTTTAACAGAGTTATTTGAAAATCAATTATCAAGTTATTTAATGAACTTTCTTAAGATATTGATAGATAAAGGAAGAGTAGATTATCTACATACTATTTATCAACAATTTAAAAAATTAGTTGATATGCAAGAAAATATATTGGAAGTTCAGGTTATTTCACCGATTGATTTAGCAAATAAGTATCAAGAGAAATTAAAGATTAAATTAGAAAATATTACAGAAAAAGCAATCTCTTTAAAGTTGAAAGTTCAGCCTGATTTATTAGGCGGGTTGATTTTGAAAATTGGAGATAAAGTAGTTGATGGGAGTTTATTAAATCATCTTAAAAAGCTTGAAAATACATTAAAAGGTTTAGAAGTAAGCAAGTTAGGGGTGAAAATAGATGAATCTTAGACCTGAAGAGATTAGTTCTATAATTAAAGGACAGATAAAAAATTATAATGTAGAACTAGAAGTAAAAGGTGTAGGAACTGTACTTAATGTTGGTGATGGAATTGCCAGAATTTATGGTTTAGAAGATGCTATGGCTGGTGAATTACTAGAATTTGATAGTGGTGTCTGTGGTATGGCACTTAACTTAGAAGAAGATAGTATAGGTTGTGTTATCTTAGGTGATGAATCTAAGATTGAAGAGGGAGATACTGTAAATAGAACTAATAAAATTGTTGAGGTTCCTATTGGTCAAGAGTTAAAGGGGCGTGTTGTTAATTCATTAGGTGAACCTATTGATGGTAAAGGACCAATTAATAGTAATGAAGCTAGACCAATTGAGTCTGAAGCACCTGGAATAGTAGACCGTCAGCCTGTAAAGCAACCACTACAAACAGGTATTAAAGCAATTGACTCTATGGTACCTATTGGTAAGGGACAACGTGAGTTGATAATCGGTGACCGTCAGACTGGTAAAACAGCTATTGGAATCGATACAATCATTAATCAAAAAGGTAAAGATGTAGCGTGTATTTATGTAGCGATTGGACAGAAATCTTCTACAGTTGCTCAAATTGTAAATAAATTAGAAGAAGCAGGTGCTATGGAATATACAACAGTAGTTTCCGCTTCTGCTAGTGAACCTGCTTCATTACAGTACTTAGCTCCTTATGCTGGTTGTACTATTGGAGAAGGGTTTATGTATCAGGGAGAAGATGTTCTAGTTGTTTATGATGATTTATCTAAGCATGCTGTTGCTTATCGTGAAATGTCATTACTTTTAAGAAGACCACCAGGACGTGAAGCTTATCCAGGTGATGTATTCTACTTGCACTCTAGATTATTAGAACGTGCTGCTAAGTTAAATGATGAGTTAGGTGCTGGTTCTTTAACAGCTCTACCTATTATTGAAACACAAGCAGGAGATATTTCGGCATATATCCCTACAAATGTAATCTCTATTACTGATGGTCAGATATTCTTAGAGAGTGAATTATTCTTCTCTGGTGTTAGACCAGCAGTTAATGTAGGATTATCTGTATCTCGTGTAGGTGGTAATGCACAGATTAAAGCTATGAGATCTGTTGCAGGAACATTAAAGTTAGATATGTCTCAGTATCGTGAATTAGAAGCTTTTGCTCAATTTGGTTCTGATCTTGATGAATCTACTCAGAAGAAATTATCTCGTGGAGAGAGAATAGTAGAAGTATTAAAACAGGATGAAACTAATCCATTAGAAATAGAGGATCAAGTTATGATTATCTATGCAGTAACTAATGGTTACTTAGATGATATCCCTGTTGAAGATATTACAAAATTTGAGAGAGAGTTTATTAAATTTATGCAGGATACTCACCCAGAAGTGGGAGAAGCTATTGTAGAAAGTGGTAAGCTAGAAGAGAATACAGAAGAGAATTTAAAAGCTGCAATTAAAGAATTTAAAGATACTTTTGCTACTAGCAAAGATAGAGCAACTGCTTAATTAATCTTCTTTTGCTAGGAAAGTGAGGTGATTTAACGATGGCAAGTATGCGGGATATTAAGCGGCAAATTACTAGTGTCGAAAGTACTAAAAAGATAACTAGAGCTATGAAGATGGTTGCTGCTGCTAAGTTAAGAAAGTCCCAAGAAAGAGCAGAGAATGCTAAGCCTTTTTTTGATAAAACTAAAGAAACACTAGCTGATATTACAGCTAGAATAGATGATGATTTACATCCTCTACTTGAAAAGCGTGATGTTAAGAAGATAGGGTATGTATTCATTACTGGTGATCGGGGATTATGTGGTGCGTATAATAGCCGTGTAATCAAAGAGGTTGAGAAAAGCTTGAAAGAAACTGATAAGGATAGTGCTTTAATAAGTATCGGTAAAAAAGGTAGGGATTACTTCAAAAATAAAGCAGAGATTATCTCTGAATATATTGAAGTTGAAGATAGTCCTGGTTTCTCTACAGCTACGAACATAGCTAATGAGTTGGTAGAGTTATATATAGAAGGAATTTTAGATGAGATTCATCTAGTATATACTCAATTTAATTCTGTAGTTAGCCAAAGTGTAGAGAAACTACAGATATTACCGATTGAGCCACCAGAATCATTAGAGGTTAATAACCCCGAAGAAAGTTACCTTTATGATCCATCAGCAGAAGAAGTTCTATCTGCTGTATTACCACAGTATTTAAAGAATGTTATCTTTGGTGCCCTAATACAATCAAAAGCTGGTGAGTTTGCTTCTCGAATGACAGCAATGGATTCGGCTACAGATAATGCTGAAGATATGATTGACAAACTTAAATTATCTTATAACCGTGCTCGTCAAGCTGCTATTACTCAAGAGTTATCAGAGATTGTTGGAGGAGCAGAAGCATTAGATTAGTAGGTCATAAAAATTTCATAATGACTATATGATTCTGTATTTTATGAAAAGCACTAAGTATAATAATTTAACTCCATAAAGTTCAATTTATGAAATTGACTGAAGTTAAAGGAGGTATTAGAATGAGTGGAGAGAATAACTCATCTCAAAATATTGGGCGAGTAGTAGAAGTTATTGGTCCAGTAGTTGAGGTTGAATTTAGTAATGAACAGTTACCTGAAATCAATGGTGCGATAAAGATTGTAGATAAAGAACATGATAGAGAAGTAGTTGTTGAGGTTATGCATCAAGTTGGTGATAACCGTGTAAAAGGTGTATCTATGAGCTCTACTGATGGATTAAAAAGGGGTATGGAAGCTATCGATTTAGGTGGTCCTATTTCTGTACCAGTAGGAGAAGAATGTTTAGGTCGTATTTTCAATGTATTAGGTGAAGCAGTTGATAAAGCAGGAGAAGTAAAGACTGATAAATATCTTCCAATACATAGAGAAGCACCAAGTTATGAAGAACAAGATACATCAACTGAAATCTTTGAAACAGGAATTAAAGTTATTGACTTGTTAGCACCTTACTCTAGAGGTGGTAAGGTAGGTCTATTTGGTGGTGCAGGTGTAGGTAAGACAGTATTAATTCAGGAATTAATCAATAATATCGCTACTGAGCATGGTGGTTTCTCTGTATTTACAGGAGTAGGAGAGCGTACTCGTGAAGGTAATGATTTATGGTTAGAATTCCAAGAAGCAGATATATTAGATAAAGTAGCCTTAGTTTATGGACAGATGAATGAGCCACCTGGAGCAAGAATGAGAGTTGGACTAACAGGTCTGACTATGGCTGAATACTTCCGTGACGAAGCTGGTAAGGATGTATTGTTATTTATAGATAATATCTTCCGTTTTGTGCAAGCTGGTTCTGAGGTATCAGCATTATTAGGTAGAATGCCATCAGCGGTAGGTTATCAACCGACTTTGGCAACAGATGTTGGAGAGTTGCAAGAGAGAATCACATCTACTAAGAAAGGGTCTATCACTTCAGTACAGGCAGTATATGTACCTGCTGATGACTTAACTGACCCTGCGCCAGCAACTACATTTGCTCACTTAGATGCAACTACAGTATTATCAAGACAGATTGCTGAGAAAGGTATCTATCCAGCAGTTGATCCATTGGATTCTACTTCTACTATTTTGAGTCCAAGTACTGTGGGAGAAGATCATTATAATGTTGCTCGTAGAGTCCAAGAAACTCTACAGAAGTATAAAGATTTACAAGATATTATTGCGATTTTGGGTATGGATGAATTATCTGAAGATGATAAATTAGTTGTATCCCGTGCTCGTAAGATTGAACGTTTCTTATCACAGCCATTCTCTGTAGCAGAGCAATTTACTGGTATGCCAGGTAAGTATGTACCAGTTAATGAAACTGTACGTGGTTTCAAAGAGATTTTAGAAGGTAAGCATGATGACTTACCAGAAGAAGCTTTTCTTTTTGTTGGTACAATAGATGAAGCTATAGAAAAGGCTGAAAAAGAAAAAGGTCGTGATTAATCGTGTCCACAATGAAACTAAGTATCATTACACCAGAAAAGGTGGTCTATGATGGAGAAGCATCTATGGTAACTGTAAGAACTATAGATGGTGATAGAGGGTTTTTAGCAGAACATCAACCTTTAGTGACCGGTCTAGATATTGGTCAGATTAAACTCAAGAACAATGACCAAGAGAGGATATTAGCATCTAGTACAGGTTATATCGAAGTAAAACCTGAAGAGATTAGTATCTTGGTTGATACTGCTGAATACTCTGATGAGATTGATGTGGACCGAGCTAAATCTGCTAAAGAAAGAGCCGAAAAGCGATTATCTAAAGATAATAGCTCAATTAATTCTAAAAGGGCTGAGATTGCTTTAAAGAAGGCTATGAATAGATTAAAAGTCAGCAAAGGTAGAAATTTTGAGTAAGAGAGTAAAATCTCTTGCTCTTTTTTTATTTAAGTGGTAAATTATACTATGAAGGCTGGGTAATATTAATCGATAATCAGATACCATAACTGAATATGCATTCAAGTTTAAGGTGAGATTAAAGAGAGAGTGTGCGACACTTTGTGTCAAGTGTGAGCTATGAGTGTGAGTGTGTGTAAAACTTCTTTTTATTGGGGTTTACTCACACTCACACACCCGCTCACGCTAATTTTAAAAGTGTCGCAATATCTCCATATAGTGTTATATTTTGTTATATTTAAGTTTTATTCCAAAGTTGTATGATTATAATATTGATAGTTAAGGAATAATGATAAATGAAAAAAGAAATTCAACGGGGTGAGGTCATGAGTGAAGATAAAGATATTCAACAAGAAGCTATAATTGAGAATCAAGGTAAAAGTGATTTAGAACAGAGGGTCAGTGCAGGAATTCGTGGTGGTTTTGAACTGAAGAAAGGTGAGAAGAATAGGTTTTTGGGTGAGTTCAAAGAAAGAGTTTTAAAGGCGTTAACCTTTGAACAGATCGAAGAACCAGGGACATATCCAGAGGTTTTAGAAGCTATTAAGAATAATGAAGCAAAGAAGCTAATAATTAATCGAAGAGTAGATATGGATAAAGCTAAGGATTATATTAGATTGGCTAGAGAGCATGATTTATCTTTTAAAAAAGTAGATTCACCTGATTTCAAAGGAGATATAGGTCTAGTTGTGGTAAGCGACCATGCGGTTAAGCAGAATGATATTCTGATTAAGAATAGAGTGACTAGTTTGAAAGAACAAGGGCTACCAATAGAACTTATTAATGCTAAAGGGGAGAAAGTATGTGAAGAATGTTATCAAATGATTAAGGAAAAAGCACCAGAAGAATTAGCAAATTATCAAAAAATGAGTTGGTTAGACAAGATTATAGGAAAAAAATGTCCTACTAATCATTAATTACTGGGTTAAATTTTATTCTTTAAAGAAGGAACTAAGCCAAGAACCAAGAAGATAATTATTGAATTGTGATAAATTTGATTAGGAGGATTAAGATGAGTTTTCTAATAGTAGAGGAAGTAAGCAAATTAGAAGGTAGGGTCAGTATTAGTGGTGCCAAAAATGCCGCCTTACCAATTGTTATGGCTGCACTGATAGGAGAAGGGGAAAGTATTTTAGAGAATATTCCTAATTTAAGAGATATAAATAACTTAATTAAGATAGTAAATTCCTTAGGAGCTAAAACTCAGTATAATAATAATAGATTAAAGATTAGTACAGATACTATTAATCGCTTAAATATTCCTTATAATTTAGCTAGGAAGATGCGGGCTTCTTATTATGTTCTTGGAGCGTTATTGGCTCGTTTTGGACATGCTTCTACTTCATTGCCAGGTGGCTGTGAGATAGGTAGTAGACCTATTGACTTACACCTTAAAGGATTTAAAGCTTTGGGTGCTGAGATAAATATAGAGCATGGCGTAGTAGAAGTTAAAGCAGATAAATTGATTGGAGCTAAGATTTATCTGGATTATCCAAGTGTAGGGGCTACATCAAATATTATGATGGCAGCAACTAAAGCAGAAGGTCAGACCCTGATTGAAAATGCTGCTAGAGAGCCTGAGATTATTGATTTAGCTAATTATCTTAATGTAATGGGGGCTAAAATTAAAGGTGCGGGGACAGATGTTATCAAAATAGAAGGTGTAAAAAAATTAAAAGGCAGAGAATATACAATTATTCCTGATAGAATTGAAGCAGGAACTTATATGATGGTTGCTGCCATTACAGAAAGTGACTTGTATATAGATAATGTATTAGTAGAGCATGTCAAGCCATTAATCGCTAAGCTAAGGGAGATGGGAGTTATAGTTGAGGAAGATGTTAATAGTGTCAGAATCATCTCAGAAGGTAAATTAATGTCTGTTGATATGAAAACTTTACCTTATCCAGGATTCCCTACAGATATGCAAGCACAGTTTATGGCTTTATTGACCAAAGCTGAGGGAGCTAGTATGGTGATAGAGACTGTCTTTGAAAATAGGTTTGGTCATGTTGATGAATTAAAGAGAATGGGCGCAGATATCAAGATAGATGGTAGGTCTGCTATTGTAAAAAAATCGAAATTAACAGGAGCTAAAGTTAAGGCTACTGATTTAAGGGCAGGAGCTGCTTTAATTATAGCAGGATTGGTAGCAGAAGGGGAGACTGAGATTAGTGATATTTATCATATTGAACGTGGATATGAAAATATATTAGATAAATTAGGTAGTATTGGTGTAAATATTAGAAAGGTAAATTGATAAATTATTTTAAGAAAGCGACCATATCATTATGGTTGCTTTTTTTAATGGTTTGTTTTATTTTCTGTATACTTTGGGGAAATTACGACACTTTTTACTTCAGTGTATAGTTGATAATTGATAGTTGACAGTTAAGTTCAAAATCATTTAAACATAGGTTTTTAGTCTTTTAACTATCCACTACACACTATCAACTATCAACTCGAAAGTGTCGCACACTCTCTCTATTAAGATATTTTTAAATCTCACTAATATAATTACTAATAAATCTTAATAAGTAGTTGTAGATTAGAATTAATTGTAAATTAATTCTATAATATCATAGTACTCTTCTTACATAAATATTAGTAATTAGCTTATTAGGAGGAGGGATATTGAGGAAAATAATATTATTTATTATGATTTTTAATTTAATATCTATAATTATTATTCCGACTTTTATTGTGGTTTCTTTAAATATATTCCACTTTAATCAATATAAAATAGATATCTATAACATTAAGACAGAAAATTATATGAAATTAGATATAGATGAATATCTTAAAGGAGTAGTTGCTGCTGAGATGCCAGCTAAATTTGAGATAGAGGCTCTTAAAGCTCAAGCTGTAGCAGCTCGAACCTATACTCTCAAAAAATTAAAATCTAAAGAATTAACTACTGACAGTAACCGTGACCAGGCATGGCTTTCTAAGAAGGAGCTAAAAGATAGATGGGGGGACAAATATATCTTCTATTGGTCAAAGGTATCAGCAGCAGTTGAAGAGACTAAGGGTTTGGTATTAATGTATGATAATAAATTAATTAGTGCAGTATATCATTCAAGTAGTGGAGATTATACAGAAGATGCAGTAGCTGTTTGGGGCAATTCTGTACCCTATTTAAAGAGTGTACCTAGCTATTATGAAGAGTCCTCGCCTTATTATAGCAAGCAGAAGTTTTACTCTATTAATGATATTTGCCATGTATTAGATCTCGAAAAGAGAGATTTAGACAATATTAAGATAATAAAAAGAAGTTCTAGTCATAGGGTACTAAGCTTAAAGATAGGTAATAGATTCTTTACGGGTAAAGACTTTAGGAAGAAGTTAGGGCTACCTTCTACTAACTTTACTATAAAAAGAGAGGGGAAATTTTTAAAGCTTAAGACTTCTGGCTATGGTCATGGTGTAGGTATGAGCCAGTATGGTGCTAATGGAATGGCAAAGAATAAATATAATTTCAAAGAGATATTATTACATTATTATCCAAAGACCCAATTAAAAATATTTTGGTAATTTATTAACTACATGTATAAAAAACTCACTTCTGGATATTATAATTTTGGAGGTGAGTTTAATGAGTAAAAAATTTGAAAAATGGCCCTTTTCTATTATTTTAGACAAAAAGAAGATTAAGTTAAAGGATCAGATTAAAGGCTTAAAATCATGGAAGTGGATTTATCTATTTGTAATTAGTTTTTTTATGGTTTTAGGTGGTATCTATGCCGTTTATCAGCAAAATTATTTTTCATTAACAGAAGAACCACACTTTGAAAGAACAAGTAGCAAGGAGCAGGATGCAAAGGTGCAGATAATAGATGCTGATGATAATTTAGATAATTATAAGTTAGATCGGGAAGAGATTACTATACCTTCGACTTTAAACAATGCTGAAGATGATAATGTTGATGTAGAAGAAGATGTTCCAGCTATCAAGGTTACAGCTAAGCCAACAAATCTTAAAACTTTTGGTAGTTTAATTAAGCCTATTGACAGTGATATTATCTTATCTTGGAATGAACCTTATAAAGACAGAGTTTTAGATGCATGGAAGTTTAATAGTGGTGTAGACTTTAAAGCCGAAATAGGTACAAAGATTAAAGCGGTCCAAGCTGGTATAGTAGAAGAGGTAATTAAAGATGATTACCAAGGTACAACTGTCGTTATTAAACACAATGATAATTTTAAAACCTTATATGGAAATTTACAGAATGCCTATCTAGAAGAAGGAGAGAAAATTAATACAGGTCAAGCAGTAGGTGAAGTTGGTGATAGTGGACTAAGTGATCAGAGCAGACTCCACTTTGAAGTAATTAAAGTAGAAGATGGACAAGAAAAGAGAATATCCCCTTTACAATATTTAAAATAATTTACTTTTTTTAGAATAATTGTCCTCCTTAATATCATATGTATATATTAAGATTTGAACTTTTAAGGAGGACAAGTTAATGAAAGATTATATTTATCGTAGAGTAATGGAAGTTGCTGAATATATAATTGAAACTAAAGCAACAGTAAGACAGGCTGCTAAAGTATTTGGGGTCAGCAAAAGTACCATTCATAAAGATATTACTGAAAGGTTAGATAAGATTAATCCTCAATTAGCTGATGAAATAAAGGGTATTCTAGAATATAATAAATCTGAAAGGCACTTTAGAGGTGGAGAGGCTACTAGAAAAAAATACTTAAAAGAGAAAATATCTAATTAATGTCGAGAGGTTGGTAGTTATACCAATCTCTTTTTTTTTTAATTCAATTAATATAAAGGATTTTTGATTTAAATGTATAATTCAATAAATAAGGTTAATTGAGAAAGGGGGGCTTTATGTGATAAGAGGTTTATATACATCTGCAGCGGGTATGGAGAATGCCCTATTGAAGAATAATACTATTTCTAATAATCTAGCCAATATCAATACAGCAGGATATAAAAAGCAGGTAACAATTGAAAAGTCTTTTTCTAATAAATTATTAAATAAGATTTATAATAATGTCACTACTATAGGAAAAGTTGGTACTGGAGTAGGGATAGATAGGATAGCCAATGATTTTGATACAGGTAGTTTTAAAGAGACTGAAAATACTTTTGATTGGGCAATAAAAGGTGAAGGTTTCTTTGCTATTCAGACTCCACAAGGTATAAAATATACTCGTAATGGTAACTTCACACTAAATAATCAAGGACAAGTTGTTACTCAAAAGGGTGATCTAGTTATGGGGGAAAGTGGTATAATACAGGTTCCTAATGGAGGTAAAGTCAATCTAGATGGCAATAATATAGTAGTTGATGGTAGGATTTTAGATAGGATTCAAATTGTAAGTTTTGCTAATAAGTCAGGATTGATTAAAGAAGGAGATACATTATTTAGAAGAGGGCCAAAAGTTGGTGGAACTTTTAGAGCTACAGGAGAGATCGTACAAGGCTTCTTAGAAGGGTCTAATGTCAATGCTGTACAAGAGATGGTTAAAATGATTGATAATAGTAGATTATATGAAGCTGATCAAAAGGTAATGCAAGCTCATAATGATACTATAGGTAAGGCAGTTAATGAAGTAGGGAAAGTATAGCAAGGGGTAAATAAGTTATTAAAATTATTTTTAAATTAAAGATAAATATACTTATATAGAAATTATTAAGGAGTGAGTAAAGAGATGCTTAGATCATTATGGAGTGCTTCATCAGGAATGAGGGCTCAACAGCTTAACATGGATACAATTTCTAATAATTTAGCAAATGTTAATACTAGTGGGTTTAAAAAATCAAGGGTAAGCTTTCAAGATTTGATGTATCAAACTTTAAGACAAGCAGGAACACCTAATAGTCAGGGGTCACAAGTACCTACATCTATAGAGGTTGGTCACGGTGTTCGTCCAGCAGCTACTCAAAAGTTATTTGGACAAGGGCCATTACAATCTACAGAAAATCCTCTAGATTTGGCTATAGAAGGTAAAGGTTTCTTCCAAGTTAGTTTACCAGATGGAAGTACTGGCTATACTAGAGATGGTTCCTTTAAATTAGATAGTAATGGTCAGGTAGTAACTTCTGATGGTTATCTACTACAACCTGTAATTAACATTCCAGCTAGTGCTAAAGAGATTATGATTAATGAAGAAGGGATGGTATCCTATCTAGAACCAGGCAATGATGAACCTCAAGATGCTGGACAGATTGAGTTAGTTAACTTTTCTAACCCAGCAGGGTTAACAAGTATGGGACAGAATATCTTCAAGGCAACAGCTGCTTCTGGTGAGGCTATGCTTGGCATACCAGCTCAAGATGGCTATGGCTCTATCGCTCAGAAGTTCTTAGAAAGTTCAAATGTTAAGGTTGTAGAAGAGATGGTAGATATGATTGCTGCCCAAAGAGCTTATGAAATTAATTCTAAAGCTATTAAGGCTTCTGATGAGATGTTACAACAAGCTAACTCACTAAGAAGATAGGGGTTAAATAATGAGAAATAAAATAACAGTTGTAAGTCTGCTTTTATTACTCTTGATAATAACTACTGGTGTCTTAGCCGCTAATAATGGGGTAGTTATCCCTAATAGAGTTAAGGTAAGGGGAGTAAATATTAAATTAAATGATATTGCCTCTATAAGTGGAGATGCTACTTTCAAAAATAAGGTGAATGATGTTAATTTAGGACAAGCACCTCTACCTGGATATCAAAGAGTTGTTTATCGCGATGAAGTGATTTATGCTCTAAGGGCATTAAAGATTAATCTAACTAAGGTAAATCTTAATATACCCTATCAATTCACAGTGATATCTGATTATAAGGAACTATCGATTAATGAATTAATTGCTTTGGGTAAGGACTATATTTATGATTCTTTACCCTATAGTCCCCAAGAAATTGAGGTTGATGTAATAAATCCTCCTCAAGATATAATGGTTCCTTATGGTGATTTAAGATTAGAGATAGGCCAATTTTATCAGAGAAGTTTAGTAGGTACTACTACTATTCCTGTAGAAATAATAATTGATGATAGGGTTTATAGAAGGGTCTATATCCAGTATAAAGTAGGTATTTTACAGAAGGTCTTTGTTGCAAAAAAACAGATTAAAAAAGACCAATTTATCAGTGGTGATTTATTTGAAATAAAGAAAAGATTGATTAATACATTAAATCATCAGTTTATTGATATTAATACTGATTTAAATGGTAAGAAAATGAAGATATCTTTGGATAGAGGACGCCCTTTATTAAAGAGTATGGTAGAGATGCCACCTCTGGTAGAGAGATGGAAAGAGGTAACCATAGTTGCTAAAGTGGGTGGTGTTGAGGTAAGTACTGTAGGTAAGTCACTTCAACAAGGGAATTTTGGAGAGATAATTAAAGTTCAGAATATAAATAGTAGAAAGACAATTAGGGCTAAGGTTATTGCTAAGGATACGGTAGAAGTTCTTATCAATTAAAGAGGAGTGGAAGAATGTTTAAACAGGGATGGTTAGTTAAAGGTATGTTATTTGTAATATTTAGTGCTTTGCTCCTACTAAACAATAATGTTCAAGCTAATTCTTTATGGAATGATAATTCTGAATCATTATATACAGATGATAAAGCTAATGAAGTTGGAGATCTTTTAACTATAATTATTCAGGAGAATACTACAGCAAGCCAACAGGCAAGTACAGATGCAGCTCAGAGTAGCCAGGCTAATGTAGGTGCTGGAACTGGTATCTTAAACTTTATCAAAGCTTTTGGTGTCAATCAAAGTGATACTAATAGTGCTACTGGATCTACAAGTCGTAGTGGGAGTTTAGATACTAAGATAACAGTACAGATTGTAGAGGTCTTACCTAATGGCAACTTCAAAATCAGTGGTAAAAAACATATTACTATAAATAGTGAAAAGCAAGAAGTGGAGATGACAGGAATTGTTAGACCAGATGATATTAGTGCTGATAATACAATCGATTCGACTTATGTTGCTGATGTTAATATTCATTATGAAGGTAAAGGAGCAATTGGTGATAAGCAAAGACCAGGTATTATCAATCGAATTTTAGATTGGTTCTTCTAGGGAGAGAGGATAAGATGAAGAAGATAAAAAGATTTTTTTATACAATCTTAATTATATGTGTTCTTAGTGGGTCTGTTTTAGCCCTGACCCCAGATCAAGAGAGTCTTGATGATCCTTTAGTTAGGATTAAGGATATTACTAGAATTAAGGGAGTTAGAGATAACCAGTTATTAGGTTATGGTCTGGTAGTTGGTTTAAATGGAACTGGAGATGGTAATAGTAGTCAGTTTACAGTACAATCAGTAGCGAATATGCTAAGCAATTTTGGTATTATAGTAGACCCTGAAGAGTTGGGTATGGATAATGTGGCAGCAGTTATGGTAACAGCTACTTTACCTCCTTTTGTTCATGAAGGAAGTAAGATTGATGTTACCTTGTCTTCTATTGGTGATGCTGACAATTTACAAGGTGGAACCTTATTAATGACTCCATTACATGGACCAGGAGGTAATGAAGTCTATGCAGTAGCACAAGGACCTGTTTCTATAGGGGGATTTAACGAAGGTGGTGGCGGAAATCAAGTAAGGCAGAACCATACCACAGTAGGTAGAGTTCCTAATGGAGCTTTAATTGAAAAAGAAGTTCCTATGAGCTTTACAACTAATGAGCATGTTACTTTGGTTTTAGCCAATCCTAATTTTGCTACTGCACAAAGAATTTCTGATGTAATTAATGGAACTTTTGGTTATACTCCACAAGGTGGTTATTATGCTGAGGCGATTGATGCTGGTCAAGTTGAGATCAAAATACCTAATTATTATGATAATAGAGTTGTTAATTTTATCTCTAGACTTGAGCAATTAGAAGTTAGACCAGATACAGAAGCCAAAGTTGTTATTAATGAGAGAACAGGAACTATTGTTATGGGGCATAATGTCCGTCTATCAAAGGTTTCAGTAGCCCATGGTAATCTAACAGTAACTATTTCGACACAAGATAATGTTTCACAGCCAAATCCTCTATCAAATGGTCAAACTCAAACTACCCAAGATACTCAAGTTGATGTTTCTGAAGAAGATAAAAAATTGATGGTTTTACCAAAGGGTTCAAGTATTTCTGATGTGGTTAAGGGATTAAATGCTGTGGGTGCTAGTCCTAGAGATATTATTGCCATTTTACAAGCAATTAAACAAGCTGGTGCATTACATGCTGAATTAGAAATTATGTAAGGTTGTGATTATTGATGAAAATAAATTCTGATTTTTCTATTAACCAACTGCAGATAAAGCAGAATAATTTGATTGATGCAGATAATAAATTCAAGAAACTATTAGCTAAAAAAGTAGATAGGTCTGAAGAAGGTGGAGGAAAACCAAAGGAAGATAAGGAATTGAGAAAGGTCAGTCAAGAGTTTGAGTCTATCTTTATAAATATGATGTTTAAGCAGATGAGAAGTTCTGTCTTCAAATCAGATTTATTGGATGGTGGAATGAGTAAAGAAATTTTTGAAGATATGTACTATAATGAAATTTCTAAATCTGCTGCGAAAAATAATGAATTAGGAATAGCAGAAATGATTTATCAGCAACTTAGTAATAAATCATGACTAATAGCTATATTTATATAAATATAGGTAAAACTAGATAGTAAGGTAATGGTCTTATAAGAAGGGATGGGATTTTATTGCGAATAACCTTAAAGGTAATTGCTATATTGCTACTATGTATCGCTGTGTCAAATATAGCTATAGCTAAAACAGAGATCATGTCGTTATCAGATATTAAACCTGGGATGAAGGGTATAGGAAAAACAGTATTAAGAGGTAATAAGATTGAAGAGTTTAATGTAGAGGTGGTTAGTGTACTAACAGATCAGCCTGGTCAGGATTTAATTTTAGTTAAGACAAGTGGTCCAGTAATAGATAGAACTGGTGGAATTGCCTCAGGAATGAGTGGTAGTCCAGTCTATATCGATGGGAAATTAGTTGGAGCAGTAGGTTATGGATGGCAATTAGCTGATCATAAGATTGGTATGGTAACTCCAATAGAAAGTATGTTAGATATATTTGAATTAGAGAAAAAGATAAAGAATAAAGATGTTATAGATTTAAAAGAACCGATTAAAATAGGTGATAGAAAGTATAAGAGAATATATTTTACTAAAAATTCTCAAAAAGTAGTCGATGAGCAGACTATGTTAGCTACTCCTGTATCTACTCCACTAATGGTAAGTGGAATCAAAGGTAGAGCTAAAGATAGACTGGCTAAAAGCTTAGAGGGTTATGATTTAGTAGCGGTTAATGGAGGAGGGTTATCATCTGTAGCTGAAGATACTGACTTAGAACCAGGCAGTGCTGTAGCGGTACAGTTGGTTAGAGGAGATATTAATGTATCAGCTATTGGTACAGTAACTTATCGTGAGGGAGATAGGATTTTGGCCTTTGGACATCCCTTTTTATCTAAAGGTAGTGTAAACTATCTATTGTCTTCTGCTTATATTCATCAGATGGTAACTAGTATCAAAATGCCCTTTAAACTTGGTTCACCAGGAGAACTTAAGGGGGTTATTAGCCAAGATAGAACTGCTGGGATAGCAGGAAGGGTAAATGAATTTCCTAATGTAGTTCCTTTAGAAGTTAATATTTTTGATCATGATTTAAATAAAAAAGAGACCTATAACTTACAGATAGTACAGAATGAAGATTTAATAGAAGGATTGGCTTCATCAGCAGTATTACAAGCAATTGATAGTACCATGGATCGAACAGGTGAAGGTACGGCGAAAGTAAGTATAGAAATTTTGGGTAATAAATTACCTGAGCATATTATTAATTTAGAGAATTTATATTATAGTCCTAATGATATTGCTGCTACATCTTTAAGTGATTTTTTACAAGGTTTAAGTCTAATTCTTCATAATCCTTTTACAAAAGTTAATTTAGCTAATATTAAATTCAATATTGATATTGAGAAAGAAGCTAAAGTAGCTTTGATAGAAGAGATTAAATTAGATAAAGAAAAGGCAGAACCTGGTGAAGAGATAGAAGCTGAAATTACATTAAGACCTTATCGTGATAATTTAATAACTAAGAAGGTTAAATTAGAGATACCAGAGGATGTAAAAGAAGGGAAGTTGGAGGTACATGTCTTCAGTGGTCAAGAAGCAAACTTGAATCGCTTTGCGCCACAGGAAGAGGAAAAGAGCTCAAAATCTAATCTTGTTAAGAGTTTAGATGAGTTAATCGAGGTTTATCAAAAGCAGAATAAGAATAATCAATTTGTGATTGAGTTAAGACCTTCATATACACCACCAAGTAATATCGATGGTTCTGAAGAGAAGGTTAAAAATGAAGAGGTAAAAGAAGAAGAAGCTAAAGAAGTCAAAGAAACAACAGAAGATCCTGTAGAATTTGCAGAGAAAGCTGTTGATACCAATTATGTGCTAGAAGGATCATTAATGAAAGAAATAGAAATTACAACCAAAGAAAAAAATGAATAATCACTAAAAAAGCTCCTCGATTAGAGGAGTTTTTCTTATATAGCAAGATATTTTACTTATATCAATAAATAACTGGTAGATTCTATTGCAAGAGTTATTAAAATGTAATATTATTAAATTAGTTTGGATTAGACTGGAGGAAAAGGATAATGAATTTGAAAGTGTTGCAGTCTAACAAGGGAAAGATCATAGTGTTGGCAATCTTATTCTTTATGTTGTCAACTTCATCATATCTGTTATATACCAATAGTAAGCTGTTATCTGATAAGATAAAAGTTAAAGTTATAAATCTTTTGGATAAGAAATTACCAGTAGATATCAAAATTGAAGATATTAAAATTAAAGGAATAAATAAGATTATAATTGAGGGAGTTGTGATTAAAGGTGATAATGCTAGTGATCTATTAGAGGTTAAGGAATTAGAGGTTAGTTATAGTATTAGAGATCTTATCTTTGAATCATTTAATCCTCTCAAAAGTATTACAAGGATTAGGATTATTCGTCCTGATATTATGATTACAAAAGAGGAAGATTGGAATTTCAGTTCTTTGACTGATCAGTTTACTTCTTCAGATAAGACGGAGAGTAAGAATAGCTTAGAGCTAGATTTCCCAATTTATATTGAGCAAGGTAAGCTTGAATATAATACTTCTCAATTACAAGATAGCTTGACTGAGATTTCTGGACAAGTAGATTTAGCTAAAGAGATTAAATTTGCTCTAAAAGCTAAATTAAATTCTTTATCAGAAGAAGAGTTGGAGTTAAGAGGAAGATTAAAAGGTAAAGATTATGAAGGAGAACTTACTTTTAATAAGGTTAAATTAGCTAACTTAAAAGATAAGTTTGATACTTCGCAATTAGAAGATATCAGTTTTAATGGTGATATAACAGGTAGGGCAAGTATTAAAGGTGTATTAGGTAAAACACCTAATTATTTTATTACTTTAGGTTTAAATGATGGGTCTATCTCTAAAGATGATATCAATATTACAGGGATAGAAGGATATTTTGGAATCAATAGATATGGAATTAAGGTCAATAAATTAGTTGCTAAATATAAGAGTTTTCCAATTGAAGTAACTGGTGAAGTATTTAATTGGAAGAATTCCCAACTTAATTTAGAATATAAGTTGACTGATATTCCATTAGAGGAGTTAACGAAATTATTATCCTATGATGATTTGCAAGTAAAGGGTAATGCCCAAGCTTCAGGCATTGTTAAAGGAGAACTGATAAATCCTAGTATAACAGCTAAAGTTATGATGGATAAAGTATTGATTGAGGATTCTACCTTAACTGAATTTACTAGTGAGTTTTCTTACAAGGATAAGGTAATTAATTTAGAACAACTAAGCTTTAAATATGGTAAAGGTAGTGTTGATGGTAGAGGAACTATAGCTACAGATGGAGAGTTAAACTATATTTTATCTACTAATGTTAATAATATAGATTTGGCTGATTTAGATAAACTGTTCGATTATCAGTTAGATGGAACAGGGTTGATTAATGGTAATGCTATGGTTTCAGGTGTAGGTTTTGATAAAAATCAATTGAATATTTTAGGTAGTATTAATTTAACAGATGGTTCTGTTAGAGATTATACTTTAGATAGCTTAGAGAGTAACTTCTGGTTGACTGAGGGCAAATTGTTTCTAAATCATACAGAATTAACCTCAAATTATACTAAGGTTAATCTGGAAGGAGTGCTTACCTTAGATGGAAAGCTTAATCTATCTTTAAGAGGGAACAATATCAATTTGAAGGAACTAAATACGATTCATCAGATAAAGGAACTGGCAGGTATTGTTGATTTGAGTGGTGAGGTAAGAGGAACTATTGCAAATCCCAATTTTAAAGGTAAATTTATGATTAATAGCTTAACCTATGATGATTTTAATATAGGTAGTGTCTTCGGTAATGTTGGTTTTAGTAATAATAAATTAAACCTAGAAGATGTTCGATTACTTGCATTAGCAAGTAAGCTATCAGGAAGTTTAGATTTTGTAAGTAATAAATCTAATATCATTTTAGATACAAAAGAGATTGGGGTAGAGAGATTATTAGATATTTTAGATATAGATTTACCTTTTTCAGGTGTTGCTCAAGGAAGGACTATAATTGAATCTATTTATCCTAAGTTAACTTTAAAAGGAGAGCTATCATTAAGTGATGGTAGAATTTATGGTCAGAACTTTGATACTGCCAATTTAGAGTATGCTTATCGTGATGGTGAATTGCTTATTGACAAGTTAGAGACTGAGTACAATGATACTAAATTAGTGGCTAATGGTAATTATCTAGATAATCATTTGGAAATTAATTTTGGCAGTGATAAACTTAACCTAGAGGATATAAATTATTATGATTTAAAGAAGATTGGAGTAACAGGAGATAGTAAAGTTGAAGGTAGAGTATATGGAGATATTTCTGATTTAAAGGTAGTAGCTAAGGTTAACAGTAAGAGTATTAAGGTCAATGATGCTAATTTAGGTGATATTTCAGCTAAGCTTAGCTATAAAGACCAACATCTATATCTAACAGATTTATTATTAGAAAGTCTAGAAAATGTCTATAAGATGAATGGAAGTTTAGATATAGCTAAAAAGAGAATTGATAGTATATTGCTCAGTGTTGAACAGGGGGATCTTATTTATTTAAATCAATTTATCCCTTATGAGCTGAACTTACCTTATAAATTTGCAGGTCAAGTTAGAGCATCTGGTCCTATTAACAGGCCAGTATTTAATCTAGATTTATTGGTATCTGATAACAATGATATAGGTTATCTAGATATTAAAGGAGACTATATAGTTAATAATGATATTAATCTTGACTTGTTAGCTAAAGAGTTTGATTTTTCTTTAATCAATAACCTAGAATTAATCCCTTATCAACTAAAAGGGAAACTTAATTTGACAGGTCAGCTTACTGGAACATTGGATAGATTGAATTTGAAGTCTAATATCAAGGTAACTGATGGTAAGGTTAATGAATTTTCTTATGAACAATTACTTGGTCAAGTTAACTTGATAAATGGTGATAAGATTAGTTTAAACCAGACTTTACAGGTCAAAGGGAATAATATTGTAAGGGTTGCAGGTGATATTCCCTTGCGCTCATCTGAGGAATTTAATCTTGATTTGAGTCTAGAAGAAGGAAATCTAAGTCTATTACCGTTAGTACTATCTGATATTAAATCAGCAACTGGAAAAGGAAGGGCTGATATCCATTTATCAGGAGATTGGAAATCACCTCGATTGACTGGTAGTGCAGAGGTTGTTTCTGGTAATATCTCTTATCCAAAGATATTAGATAGAGATATAAATAATCTATCTGGAAAGGTTGATTTAACTGGAGAAGAGATTATTATTAAAGATGTTAAAGGCCGTTATGGTGAAGGAAGATTTAATATCAAAGGAGACATAGCTCTAGATGGTATTAGACCATCAAATTATAATATTATGTTCTCTGGAAAGGATATAGCCTTTGAACATGGATTTGTACAAGCAAAGGGTGATGGGGATATATCAATTACAGGATCTTTTGCTAAGCCTTTGATTAAAGGAAAATTACTAGTTCATGATAGTCATATTGATTTAGGTCTTGATTGGCCGACTTCTAAGAAGAGTAATCAAGCTCCATTAGTTCAACCAAGCTTTGACTTAGAGCTTGTTCCAGGCAAGAATGTAAGGGTAGGTAATGATAATATAGATATTTTAATTCAATCTGGAAACTTGAATCTAAGAAATGGTGAACAAGGCTTAGAGTTGATTGGTAGATTGGACTCTACTAATGGTCAAGTCAGTTATTATAATACAGAATTTGAATTAGATAAAGGTACTGCTACCTTTAACAAATATGACTTGGTTCCTAATCTACAAGTAAGAGCTACTACAGAGGTGGAAGCTACTCCAGAGATAAAAGCTAGAACTGGATTTAATGATGTTAAAATCTATCTCGACTTAAATGGAGTGGCTACTCAAATGGAGCCTGATATCTACTCTAAACCAGAGCTACCCGAAGAAGAAATCATTCTGTTATTAACTAGCCAAGGAGGAATTGGAAGCTTCTTAGAGAAAGACTATGAGGGAGCATTAAAAAGTGAGATGTGGAGATTGATTGATGAAAATTTACAGTTAGAATTGATTTCTAAAGTAGAAAAGTCCTTTGAGAAATCTTTAGATTTAGATCAGTTTAGAATTAAATCAATTTTAAGTGGTGATGTTAGAATTGAATTGGCTAAGTTTCTTACAGATAACTTGATGTTAAAATATGAACATGTCTTCGGAATAGAAGAGGAACACACTTATGGTTTTGAATATCATTTTAGTGAAGGGTTTGATAATTTAGTCATCAATGGACAGTATGATAGTGAAGAAGAATATCAATTAGGATTAGAAGCAAGTTTTGACTTTTAGATATTCTAGCGGGTTTCATTGAAGATATTATTTACTATAATCTCTATAACTGTGAAACTCGCTAATTTTGTGGATTATTTAGTTATTTGTGATAAAATTAAAGCAAGGGGGAGTTGTTTTATGTATAAAAAGATGGGAATAATAGCCTTATCTTTAATCCTAGTATTATTAAATAGTGGCTTATTAATGGCAGAAACTATAGATAACAAGAATATCATTACTGCTATTAAAGTAGTAGGGAATAAAGAGATTAAAGATGAAGAGATTTTGGAGAAGATCAGTACAAAGGTTGGCGATCAGATATCAAATCAACAATTACAAGAAGATATGAAGTCAATCTTTGATTTGGGGTATTTCTTTGATATACAGGTTTCCTTTAAAAACCATGAGGGTGGAGTAATGTTAATCTTTGAGGTAATTGAGAATCCAAAATTATCTCAGATAAATATCAAAGGAAATCATGAGGTTTCTACTGAGAAGTTAAAAGAGATTATTGGAATTAGGACAGGTCAACTGTTAAATTTAAACGAATTAGAGAAAGCTAAGCAGGAGATTGAAAAGTATTATCGTGAAGAAGGATATATTTTGGCTAAAGTTGTAGATTTAACAATTAAAGAAGAAGATCAATTGTATATAACTATAAATGAGGGTAGACTTAATAATATAATTATCAATACTGATGGTAAAACTAAGGAGTATATTATCAGAAGAGAATTATCCATTGAAGAAGGGCAAGTCTTTAATATTGATCAAGTCTGGAAGGATTTAAGAAAGATTTATAATCTAGGTTTCTTTGAGGAGGTAAAGCCTGATTATAAAGCTGTTGAAGGGGATAGACAAGCTGTAGATTTAGTGATTAACCTTAAAGAAGGAAAGACTGGTACCTTTAGTATTGGTGGTGGATATAGTTCATCATCTGGATTGACAGGTCTGATTGATTTAGAGAAGGATAATCTATTTGGCCGTGGACAGAGTGTCAAGTTAAACTGGGAATTTGGTGGAAGTACGAATACCTATGAGGTAGGCTTCTATCAACCATGGGCCTTTGGGACAGAAAATAGCCTTAACTTTAACTTATATAATACTGTTAGAGAAGATAGTAATGATAATGATGTTAAAGAAAAAGGTGGTAGTATTACTATAGGAAGAACTGTTGCTGAAGATACAAAGGCATACTTGAAGTTTAATTATGAAGACAGTGAATATTTAGAGGAAGATGATGATACAGGAGAGTTTTATGAAGTTGATGAAAATATTCGAAGTGCAACTTTTAGAACAATTCGTGATACTAGAGATAACTTTTTAGCTCCTAAAGAGGGAGGTCGTCAAGAGATTTCCTTTGAAAGGGCTGGTGGCGTACTAGGAGGAGATGCAAGCTTCAGTAAATATTATACTGATATTCGTAAGTATATTCCTTCTGGAGAGGATAATAATTGGGCATTTCGTCTAAAACTAGGAGGAAGTAATGGAGATTTACCTGAGACTAGAGACTTTTATTTAAGAGAGAGTCTGTTAGATGGGGTAAGGGGTTATTCTTATGATCATTATAAAGATCAAGATGGTTTTGAAGGAGATTCCCTATTCTTGACTAATATAGAATATAGAATTGGTATTGCAGATAGTGTAACTGGGGTAATCTTTGCTGATGCTGGAAGAACCTTTAAAGATAATAAATTTAGTCTAAACGATGTCAACTATTCTACTGGGGTTGGAGTTAGGTTTAATACTCCAATTGGTCAATTAGGATTGGATTATGGTTATGCTCCAGAAGGAGATGACGGTGATAAGACTAGCTTTAGCTTTAGAATAGGTAGTATATTCTAGAAAGGGGATATGTTAATGAAGAAGAATTTAATTTTTGGTCTACTAATCTTTACAGTATTAGCTGCTGTAATTATGATTGATAATCCAGTAGGTGCTCAAAATGATAAAGTTGCACAAATTGCTTATGTTGATATGCAAAAGCTTTTTGCTAACCATCCAGATAAGGTTGCTTCAGAGGAGAAGCTGAATGAAGAGGCAAAGCGATTACAGAAGCAATTAGAGAAAGAAGCAAAGAATATGACTAAAGAAGAGAGACAAGAACTATTAGAGAAATATCAGCAACAACTTAATAATTTAGAAAGAGATTTAGTAGCTGAAGTTATGCAGGATATCAATAACAAAGTAATGGATATAGCTAAGGAAAAGGGGATTACTGTAGTGGTAGAAAAGCCAGTAGTTATTTATGGTGGTTATGACCTAACTGATGAGGTTCTATCACGATTAACAACTACTGAAAATAATAAAGATAATAGTATAGAAGAATAATAAAATAGGCAAGAAGCTGTGATGAATTATAGCTTCTTGTCTATTAGTCAATTTGTTATTTATTTAAATATATTTAGAAAGTAGGTGTTCTAGGTGTCTCGACATAACATGAAAAATGCTGGATTAACTCTTTTGGCAATTTTAGTATGTTTAGCTGTTTTAGCTGGTCAGGTTGTGGAAGGCGAGAGACCTAAAGACTCAGTTCAATCTGATATAGGATTGGTCAATATGGATAAGTTAACTAAAGGACATCCATTAACTGAGCAGATTAATCAATTTACAAAACAAATTGCTAACTATAAGGTGACTTTGAATAATGAAGATGAAAATTTACAAAAATTAAAATCAGATACAGAAGATTATTTAGGCAATTTCAACTCTCAATTGAATAAGAGGCTAGAATTAATTAAAGATAATTCTATGAAAGAAATAGCTGATAAAAGGGAAGAATTAAATAATAAGTTGAAGAATTATCATCAGCAACTTAATACAGATATCTCTAATAAATTATTAGCTAAGAAGAAATCTCTAGAGAGCAAATTACAAAAAGAGGTTTCAACTTTAAATAATAGTTATCAGAAAGAATTGGATGAGTATAAAGAATCCTTAAATCAAGAGTATAATAGTAGAATTATTAATTTAAGATTAAAGTTAAAGTTTAATAGCTTATCTGAATCAGAACACAACAAGTATTCGGTAGAATTAGAAGAGTTAATGGCAGAGAAGAATGATAAGTTAGCAGAGAAAGAAAATTATTATAATGAAAGATTGAAGAAAGTAATTGATCAAAAAGAGTTAGAGTTTGCAGATCAGATTAAGTCTTATCAAAATCAATTGAAAGAAGAGGCTGAAGATAAATATAATCAAAAAGAAGAAGAAATAAGAGCAGAGCTTAATGAGTACCTAAGTACTATGGAAGGTGATTTGGAGAAAGACCTAAAGGAAAGAGAAGAGCTATTAAGAGGAGATATGGAGGAAAATTTGGTCTCAGCTGAGAATAGATTAATCTCTAAAGTACAGAATAAAATTAATCACTTAAAGGATGAAATAAATGGCTTAGAAGAAAAAAGAAAAGAGTTGATAGAAAGACGTTCTAAAGATATTGATAAAATTATAAAAGAAGTTGCAAAAACTAATAATGTTAGATTGGTTATAGCAGATTCTTTACAGAATGTAGAGGGAATTGAAATAACAGATAAAGTATTAGAAGAGATAAAACTGGGGAGGTGAAGTGATTGAAGAAGTTACTTTTAGCTTCTAGCCTTCTAGTGCTCGTTATGCTTTTAATAACAGCATGTGCTCAAGAGCCTAAGGTAAAGATAGAAAAGAAATTAGTAAAGTTGAAAGTGGGAGTAATTGACCAAGATAGAATTTGGACTGAAAGTACAAAGGCTAAGCAATATCAACAAGAGTTAAATGCTAAGATTGAAGAGGTTCAACAAAAGTACAAAAAAGAGATAGAAGGCTTAAGTCAAGAAGAACAGGTAAATAAATATCAAAAAACTTATCAAGAGATTAATGATTTAAGGGATCAACTAAAAGAAAAGTTTCAAAATGAGGTAAAAGGTGTAGTAGAGGAGATTATTAAAGAGCAGGAGATAGATATTGTATTGAATAAGCAAGATGTCAAGTATGGTGGGATTGATCTTACTGACGAGGTAATCAAAAATTTAGAATAAAATCATAATATCAGTCCTGTTTATTTAGGGCTGATATTATTTTTACATAAATATTTGGTAGTCTAGCAAAAATAGAGTTATAATAAACTTAGGTTCAACAATAAAATTTGTACTTAACATTAATTATAATAGATATTACAATATTTTAGTTATTAGAAGTTAGAAATCTGGAATCAGTAGTAAGTATAACTTTTATAGATGCTTTGCTTAAAAGGAGGCACAAAATGAGAAGAACTTTAAAGGAGATTGCAAAATTAGTTGGAGGAAGAGTGATTGGAGATGAAGATATAGAGATAGATGGGGTTGGGGGGGCAGAAAACGCTAATTCAGGAGAGTTAACCTTTGCTTTAAATGAGGAGTTCTTCCAATTAGCTCAACAGAAGGCAGAAGCGATTTTGGTAGTAGAGAGTTTAGCTGTTGGGAAGAACTCTAAGCCTTTAATTATTGTAGATAACCCTAGATTGGCTTTTGCCAAAGTTGCTAATCTATTTGCTTTTAAACCTTATTATCGACCAGGAATAAATAAAAATTCTAATATAGATGAGAATACTGAGATAGGAGAGAATGTTTCTATCCATGCAGGAGTGACAGTTGAAGCTGGAGCAAAGATTGGTGATAATGTAGTTTTAGCTCATGGTGTATACATAGGGCATAATGTGACTATTGGTCAAGATAGTATAATTCATCCTAATGTAGTGGTAGAATATGATTCTCAGATAGGAAGTAGGGTTGAGATTCATCCTAACACTGTAATTGGTTCTGAGGGTTATGGATTTGAGCCTAGTGAGGATGGTTACATTAAAATTCCTCAATTTGGCAATGTGATTATAGAGGATGATGTGGAAGTTGGCTCGAATGTTACTATAGATAGAGCAGCAACAGCATCCACAATTGTAGGTCAAGGGACTAAGATAGATAATTTAGTTCATATAGCTCATAATGTAGAGATTGGTTCTGACTGCTTAATAGTAGCCCAAGTGGGTATTGCAGGAAGTGCTAAGATTGGCAATAGGGTAACTTTAGCTGGTAAGAGTGGTGTGGTAGGGCACTTGACTGTAGGTGATAATACTACATTAATCTCTAATAGTGTCATTACCAATGATGTGCCACCTAACTCTGTTATTTCAGGTTATCCAGCCCATGACCACCGCTTAGAGAGAAGAATTAAGGTTGCTAGAAAGAAATTACCTGCTTTGCTTAAGAAAGTTAGACAATTAGAAGAAGAAATTAAAAATATGGAAGAAAAATTAGAAAAGGAGAGATAAAGTTGAAAAAAATAAGGTTATTAACTTTAGCAGTACTGATATCGTTGATGGTGACTCCTATAGCTAATGCTAGCACTTTTGGTGTTAATGGGTTGGTGACTGTTCCAACAGCTGATATGTTAGACCCTAGTGAATTAAATCTGACTTATCAACATGTTGGAGATGGAGATCTAGTGTTAGGTAGCTATGGCCTAAAAGAAGGTTTGGAGATAGGAGGAGTAGCTCAGTGGCCAAATGGTCTTGATGATGATGGTGACAATTACCTGCTAGTGAAAGTGAATGTACTCAAAGAGGATGCTAATTATATGCCAGAGATGTCTTTAGGTATAGTTGATCGTAGCCTTTATTTAGTAGCTAGTAAATCCACTAATTTCTATGGGATTAGAGCTCATTTGGGTGTAGCTGATAAAGATATGATTAAAGATAGAGTTTTTGTAGGTGTAAATAAAGTCTTAAATCCAGTTACTATTTCTAGTGGAGATGGAGCTTTTAATATTCCTACCACTACAGTATCTGTTGAGTATAATGATGGTGTCAATTTAGGTGCTAATTTTGATTTTGGTTCAGGTATCTCTGCTGATTTAGGAGTACTGGACTTTGATGATTTTACCTTTGGGATTAATTTCAAAAATAAATTTTAGTTTATAAAAGCCTTTAACCTGTTGGTTAAAGGCTTTTTAGCTTTCCCTAATTTACTAAAAGGGGATATAGGTATTTGTCGGGAATAATATATTATATAATTTTATTTGAGTATAATGAGAAATATTTTTAAGGTATAGATTTATATGGGTATATTGCGACACTTTAAAAATTAGCGTGAGTGGGTGTGTGAGTGTGAGTAAACCCCAATAAAAAGAGGTTTTGCAGATACTCACACTCATAGCTCACACTTGACATGAAGTGTCGCAATATCTCTATATGGTATCAAATTTAAATCTGATTCTAAAGATGATAGAAGATTGAAATTTTACAGCTGACTTATGAAATTCACTGTTGAGAAAGGGAGAGAGGATATTGACGAAATTAGATTATAGAGGGACAATCTTATTACTTGTGTTGTTTTTATTATTAATTATTACTGGGTGTAGTGATTCTGGAGATTTAGGTGATGCTTCTAATCATATTAGAGGGCATATCACTTTAGCTAATACTCCAATAGAGTCTGTAGCTACTCAGTCCTCAGCTCCAAAGGTTAAGAGTAATGTCAAAGCTTTAAGAAAGAGTAGTGAAGGTGATGACTATGTTCCAGATGAGATTATAGTCTCTGTTCAACAAGGAGCAGATATTAAACGGTTATTACAGAAGTATAATCTGAGTGTAAAGAAGAGTATCAAGGAACTAGGTGTTAAGACCTTAACCGGGATTGGAAATAGGGATATTAATACTTTGGTAGAAGAACTTAATAATCAGCCAGAAATTAAGTATGCAGAGCTGAATAAAATAGTTAGAATTATGAGGGTAGGGGTTAATGACCCCTATTATAGTACTGAACAATGGAACTATTTAGCAATTAGTCTCCCTGAAGCTTGGGAGATAAATACTGGTAGTGCAGAAGTAACTGTAGCTGTAATCGATACAGGGATAGATTTAGATCATCCAGATTTGAAGGGAAGCCTCGTTTCAGGTATTGACTGTATAGATTATCTACCTGATTCTGAAACTGGTTTTATTACCTATGATGAAGATGATTTTCCAGGTCCCGAGGATAGAAATGGTCATGGAACCCATGTTGCAGGAGTTATTGGAGCTACAGTTAATAATCAATTGGGGGTAGCAGGAATTAACTGGAATGTAAATATTATCCCAATAAGAGTTTTGGATAGTGATGGTTATGGACGTATGGATAATATAGTCGCTGGCATTAAATGGGCAGTTCATTATAAAGCTGATATAATTAACTTAAGCTTAGGAATAAATAAAGCGGATAAGGCATTGGCTGATGCTATAGATTATGCTTATAATAAAGGTTTAACTGTAATTGCAGCTGCTGGTAATGGTGGGGGGAGTGGTGATTTACTTTATCCAGCAAACTACAATAACGTAATTTCTGTAGGCTCTATCAATCAAAGTTACCAACGTTCCTACTTCTCCAATTATGGAGATAACCTTGACTTTGTAGCACCTGGAGAAAATATTTATTCTACTTATGGAACCGCTTATCTAACAGGTGGGGAAATTTATCATTTAAATAGTTATAAGTATGAATCTGGTACCTCTATGGCTACTCCTCATGTCTCAGGTGTGGCAGCTTTGCTTTTAGCTCAGGCTAAAGCTCAAGGTAAGAGTTTAACTCCAGAACAGTTAAAAGAAGAGCTGAGGTTAACAGCCCAAGACCTTGGTGATAAGGGTAGAGATGATCAGTATGGCTATGGTTTAATCAATGCCCATGCAGCTTTAGCTGATGCTAGAATTACTAAAGCTAAGGTCTTTACAGGTGAAGAGATTGATTATCTTAATTATGAAATTAAATTGAAGAGTAATATAATACAGGTAAGTGAAAATGGTACTTATGCATTAGAGAATAATGATGAAGGGAATTACTATGTGTATTGTTGGATAGATTTAGATCAAGAAGGAGAAGTGGGATATAATAAGATAGATAAAGGAGATTATTTTGCTAGAACCTCTAGCCCAGTAGGTTCAGGAAATAACACTAATTTAGAGCTTAATTTAATTACTGAAGATAATTTTGAAGAGTTAGAGATTATAGATTAGAACATTTTATTGGGATAGGGTTATTTCTTTCTATTGAATTTTAGGAAGAGTAGCCTTATTTTTATTGACTATAAGAGGATATGTTTAAATAAATTATTATCTGTCGATTTTTACCTACTAAGGGGAGCAGGTAAATGTCGAAGTTATATCTAATATATATAATAAGTTTTCATTATTTTTCTTTAAGAAAGTTAAAATTTTGAAAAAATTATCAATAATTAGAACTATAAGGGGAATCGATGTATGAGTAAGTTCAGAATTTCTTTAGTAGATAGATATCTGATTAATGAATTTTTAAAGCCTTTTATCTTCTTTATCTTTGCTTTGACTATTATTATGATTAGTAGCTTCTTATTTGAATTAACAGATTTAATAATTATTAAGAAGGTTCCAATAGATGTAGTGTTAAAGTTATTGTTATATAAATTACCTGATGTTATGGTACAGAGTTTCTCTATCTCTGTCTTATTTTCTACACTACTGTCGATGAGTCAATTTGTAAAAAATAATGAATTTACGGCTCTAAGAATGGGAGGAATCTCTTTACACCGTTTAATCCTTCCAGTTTTAATAATTGGTCTGTTAGTTAGTGGTTTGACTTTTTTTATTAATGAAGAGGTTGTTCCTTGGACCAATCATGAGGCTGAGAATATAGTTAGAAGAACTATTTTACAAAAAGGTTTACCTAACTTGCAGGAGGGGGTATTCTTTAAGATAGATGATAGGTATTTTTATATCGATAATATTGATGAGAGTACTGGTGATTTAAGTAATATTATAATCTATGAGCTTGATAAAGAGGATAAGTTTCCTTTAATCATTACTGCTAATAAGGGGATATTTAAGGATAAAATTTGGAACTTAGAGCAAGGCGTTATGCATGAGTTTGATGAAGAAGGCAATTTAGTTGGGCAGTCAGATTTTACTCAACTTAAATTGAATATAAATGAGAAGCTTAAGAACTTTTATGGTGAGCAGAGAACTACTTCAGAAATGAGTCGAAAGCAGTTGCAGAAGGATATCAAGATATTTCAAGATAGTGGGATAAGTGTCAATTCCTTATTGGTTGATTATCACCTTAAATTATCAAAGGTATTTGCCAGTGTTATCTTCATCTTAATTGGAATCCCCTTGAGTATTAAATCTAGTAAGGGAAAGGCCTTTGGATTAATTATAAGCATAGTCATTATCTTTACCTATTATATCTCTATATCCTTCTGTCGATCTTTAGGGAGAAATCAGATATTAAGCCCCTTAACAGCTGCTTGGCTACCCAATCTTATCTTTGGAATAGTGGGAACATATTTGATCTTTAAAGAAGAGTACTTTAAGTTAAAAGGATAGATAATGCGACACTTCGTGTCGAGTGTGAGCTATGAGTGTGAGTGTGTGTAAAGTTTCTTTTTATTGGGGTTTACTCACACTCACACACCCACTCACGCTAATTTTAAAAGTGTCGCTTTATCCCCAGATTATCTTATTTATTATTAATTTAGATTAGCAAAGTGAAAGTTATTAGAGGTGGATAGAGATGAAATTGATAAAGATAGTTGATAAATATTTAATTGCAGAATTTGTTAAACCTTTTCTCTTTATGGTCTTTGCTTTGACTGTAATTATGATTAGTAGCTTTTTATTTGAGCTAACTGATTTTATAATAATTAAAAAGATACCTAGTGGTGTGGTAGCAAAACTATTATTATATAGAGTACCACAAGTTATGGTAGATAGTCTATCGATGGCTGTTTTATTCTCTACTATTTTATGTTTAAGTCGTTTGGTTAAAGATAGTGAGTTTACAGCATTGAGGATGGCGGGGATAAACTTTTGGAGATTGCTTATTCCATTACTAATTTTGGGACTGTTAATTAGTGGACTAACATATATAATGAATGAAAAGCTAGTCCCATGGTCTAATACTAAATATCATGATATTATTAAATACTCTATTCATAAAAAGGATGATCCTAAACTTCATAAGGATGTCTTCTTTAAATGGAAGGATAGATATTTCTATCTTGGAGAGATCAATGATCAGACTAAGGAGATAAATAAAATAGTTGTTTACGAACAGTCAGGAAAAAATAATAGATTAATCACCTCTATTAAGGGATATGTTGATGGAAGTCGCTTATATTTAAAGGATGCTCTCTTTTATAGTTTAGGAGAAGATAATTATAGTCAAGAAATGAAGAAGGTTAGCCAACTTGAATTTAATATCGGTAAGGATATAAAAGAGTTCTATGGTGAAGAGAAGAAGAGTAATGAGATGAATAGAGCTGAATTAGAAGAGAGGATTGAATTATTTAAAGCTAGTGGTAAGGATATAAGTAAATTATTAGTAGAATATCATTTGAATTTATCTGAGGCTTTAGTATCATTAATCTTTGTCCTAATTGGAGCTCCCTTGAGTATAAAATCTAATAAGGGACGTATCTTCGGGATTATAGCTAGTTTAATTATTATTTTTGTCTATTATGTAATTCAATCAATTAGCCGTTCTTTGGGGTTAAATGGTATCTTGCCTCCCTTTTTGGCAGCATGGTTACCAAATATCATTTTTGCTGTAATAGGATTTATACTAATTTTAAAAGAAGATTATATTAATATTAGATAAAGAGGGAGTGAGGAGAATCAAACTAAATATCCTAAAATTCGTATTAGTAATTATAGTTGTCCTTTTATCTACTCCTCATTCTTTTGCAGAAAGTAATAAAGGTAAGCTCACAGCTGATAGGGTTCAATACTATCGTGAACAAGAGCTGATAATAGCTACAGGACATGCCAAATTGCTAGTTGATGATGTAGAGATTAGTTCTAGTAGTATGGAGATAGATTTAAAGTCTAATATGTTAAATGCCGAGGGAAAAGTACATCTTAAGAATGAGGATGGGGAATTTGATACTAAAAAGTTGAAGTATAATATTAAGACTAAGGAAGGAATATTTATTGAATCTAATGGGATTATTGTAACTGAAGAATCTCAAGACCCAATCTATGTTAAAAGTGCTAAAACAGAGTATGGAAATGATCAGACAAAGATTATAGATAGCGAATTTACTACTTGTGATCTAGAAGAACCCCATTATCATATGAGTTCAACAAGTACTGTGATTTATCCTGGAGACAAGATGATAGCTTATAATGTTGTAATCTGGGAGTTCAATGGGAAGATACCTATTATGTATGTACCGATTTTAATGTACTCCTTTAAAGATAAAAAACCAATGGATATTGAAGTAGGTAATAATCAGGATAGGGGATGGTTTATTAAAACGACCCATCATTATTACCTCAACTCCCAGTATGATAACCCTATACTAAATATGTTAGCTGGAGATTTTGGTCAGTACTATATTGATGACTATAGTAAGTCAGGTTTTGCTGGAGGATTCAAGCATGCTTATCGTACTTTAGAAGATGACCATGCTTATCTCTACCTTTATCTAGATCAAGATAAACAAAGACCCCAAGAAAGCCCTTGGGTTACTATGGAGCTTAATCGTGAACAGGAGTTTAGTGGTATGGATAATAGAGAACAGAACTTAGAATACAGGAATTATTATAATACTAGCTGGACTAGAAGAGAGAAGGGTCTTTATTTAGATTATGATTTTGACCAAGATTTAGCTTTAGAAAATTGGGATACTAGGATTGGATTAGACTATAATAAAGATAAGACCCATGATAATAGAATTACTTTAAATTCATATTTTGATAAGTTAAGAAAGAGGAGTAATGATGATTATATAGGTCTAGATGTATATTACGATTTAGATGATAGAGAGAGTGGCAGATTAGATTCTGAAGCAGACATTAATTTTGATTATCAGCATAAATTTGTAGCAGAGAAGAAGTCAGATGATACTTTAAAGATAGACTTAGATTATAATCGAGAAAAGGATAGATATCAGGGAGAAGATGAACTTAAGAATGAATATGGATCTAACTTCAATTATAGAGGATATATTAATCGTAAAGAGGGGATAAGAGACGATTACTATAATATAGACTTTGGTTATGATAGGATTGATAGAACTAATTGGAGTAGCTATTACAAGTATAATGATAAACTGGACAAGTATCAAATAGATTTAAAGCAATACAAAAGATACTTAACTGACAGCATATATCTAGATTATGATATGGATTATAAATATTATCAGTATCAGGATTATGATGATATTGAGAGAAATGGAGATGCTTTTGAATATCTGACTACCTTGAAACTGGCCCAAAATGAAAGGGTTTATGACTGGTTTATTGAAACCGAGTGGAAAGAGGGGGATATTAGAAATCCTTCGAGTAGTAGTGATATAAATGATAGTTTGGCAGAAACGGATTATTATAATTTACCTAAGGCTGAATTTACACTTAAGCCTGGTCGAATTTGGAAGCCTAAGATACTAGATCCTTTGGAAGTAAGTGTTGGAGGTGTGAGAAGATATAATTATAGATGGAAGGATGATTTATATCCTATTAAAGAACATGGTTACTATAAATTAGATTATAATGATTATTGGAGGATTAATAAAAGCAATAGGCTAAGATATAAAGAACAGTTACAGCAGGATATTTATAGTACTAAGCAACAACGCTTTAGTTATGATAGCCAGTTGGTATTACAGACAGATTTTTTGGAAAATTGGGAGAATAGGTTAGAGCATAATTATCGGATGAATCAAGGAGAAGTAATGATAGGCTTTGAAGAGGCAGAAGAGGATGAACATAATATAGAGTGGGAGTTGAATTGGAGAAAGAATCAAAGTAGATTTAAAGTTGAAACAGGATATGATTTATTAGCAGAAATAGGAGAAGAGTATGATCCTTTAAAGATTACATTTAATTATTTATTAAATGATAATTATACTATTAAAAACAATATTCGATATGATTTAAATGAGATGCATTTTGATAAGATAGATACATCTATACTTGTAGATTATCCGAATTTTGATTATCAATTAGATTTATATTATTATTATGATGAGATTGACGATGAGCTAAATGGAAAATGGGATACTGAATTAGACTGGAAATTTGGTAAAAAAGATTGGGAATGGACAATTAAGTTAGAAGGTAGTTATGACTTTGAAGATGCAGAGTATGATGAAGCCAATTTCAGTATTGAGAAGATGTTACATTGTAGAAAGATAACCTTTAGCTATGATTATGTAGAAGAAGAGATTGCTTTTAAATATCAGATCTTATCATTCCCAGACCATGCTTTTGGAATTAAACGTGAAAAAGGTCAGGTATCATTTGGTGATGGTAACTTAGGAGGGGTTTTAGATGAAGAAAATTAAAATAATATTGGCTATTATATTATTTGTAAGTTTAACCTTTGCTACTCTATCTTTCTTCTATTCTAATGAAAGTCAAGAGGATGATGAGACTTCCCCTGATTATCAGTATCAAATAGATAGTCCCCGTGTTATCACCTATAATAAAGGGGATAAACGTTGGGATATTACTGCTAATCAAATTTTGATTCCAAAATCTGAGGATGAAAAGAAGGAAACTGAAGTTATCTTAAAGGATATTCAAAATGGAGAATTGTTTAATAAAGGAGAGGTTGAATATACCTTGGATGCTGATCAGATAGTTTATTTAAAGGAGACAAAGGATATTAAGTTAAAGGGAAATGTTAGATTAGATAAGCTAGATGGTGAAGAGATTAGGACTGAAAAGTTAGACTGGCTTGATAAAAGAAAAGAATTTGTTACTGATGATAATGTCAAAGTTACCCTTGATGATGGAGAGCTATTTGCTAAGAAGATGAGGATGGATGTAGAAAATGATATCATAGATTTTTCTGGTAATGTAGAGATGGAGTTTGATCTTAAAGGGGATGACCCCAATGAAGACTAAGTTAATTATACTACTATCTTTTATCCTATTTTTTTCTGTTGCGATAAATGCCAAAGAGGCAAAAGAAGGGGTAAAAAAGAATGAAAGAGCCAAGTTAAAAGCTGATAGGTTGAGATATAAGAAAGAAGATAATATATATATAGGAAATGGTAATATCAGATTAGATTATGATGGAAATCTGATAACATCTAATAAGTTGAGATTAGATCGTGATGATAATATAGCTTATTTTAGTGAAGATGTCTATTTACAAAGAGAAGCAGGGGATAAGATTAGAAGTGAAAAATTAGAATTTGATATAGATAATGATATCTTAGTAGCAGAAGATGATGTTAAACTTGATTCTAAAAAGGATGAAAAGCCTTTAAAACTTAGTAGTGAGTATTTGAAGATATGGACTGAAAACGATGATATGGAGGCTAAAAAAGATATTTTGGTCCTCTATGATGGTCAAGAGATTAAAGGAGAGAAATTAAACTATAATGGTCAGAAAGATGAGATGCTAGTTAAAGAGAACGTGGAATTAAAGCAAGATGGTCAATGGCTTAAGAGTGAAGAGGCGATTATCTATATTAAAAAAGGAGATTTTGATGCTACTGGAAATGTTGAGATGGAATTTGATATATAATTATAACTAGAAATATGATAGAGTTTTTACTCTATCATATTTTTTTGGATATATATGGCATTAAAGATTTAACATTTCAATTAGCTACGGATTTTAACCCGTAGCTTCTGTAGAACTCATAATATCGCCACAGGTTAAAACACTGTGGCTAATGATTCTTTTTCGCCGTAT
>Ga0163226_1000002_pt1 | contig 72626 bp, 74 predicted proteins | sample MSEWel2016_07_13_2_FD_113144 | JGI IMG/M metagenome (GOLD analysis project Ga0163226, IMG submission 113144) | Subsurface microbial communities from deep shales in West Virginia, USA - MSEEL Well Study Marcellus 5H_2016_07_13 ...
ACTATCTGGATATTTGACCTTATTTCCATACCATTGTGTATCATAATCAACTACACCATCTATAGGGTCTGCTCCATGATGTCCAAATACTCCATCTAAGAATACATATAAGCCTAACTTATGAGCTTTCTCTACTAGCTCTCTTAAGTCCTCATTTGTACCAAATTTAGGGTCTACATTATAATAATCATCAGGAAAATAACCTGTTGCTTGTCCTTTAACTAGTCCAGTCTTTGACTCAAATATTGGAGTCATCCAAATAGCATTAACGCCAAGTCCTTTGATATACTCTAAAGAATTGATTATACCTCTCAAATCACCATTATGATGGCTTGGTCCATAGCCAGTCCCATAACCCTCTGGCTCTCCATCTTGAAAGGCTTCTACCATTATTTCATAAATCCTTAGATTATTTATATCAGTTCTCTTCTCTATCTTCGAAAACTTATCTGCATTTATTTCTACATTATTTACTTCTGCATCGGTAATAGTAGCTGAGGCAATATAAAGATCTTTTCCATTTAAGTCTTCTGCCTTAGCAATTACATTATACTCAGTTCCATTTAAATCTGAAAATGGAAAGGATAGAACTCCATTCTCATCAATATCAGCCACTGTTTCAGTTTTGGAAGGTATATATTCGTCTATATTTATATTTTTAAGAGATACCGTAATCTTTTCTATAGAATTATCGTTGGGAACTTTAACATTTACCATCACATTCTCTATTACCTCTGCTACCATATCCTTGCTATCATCTTTACCATTACATCCTACAAATAAACCTAAGCTTAATATAAGTATAGATAATAAAATAATTTTTTTATTATTTATCATCTTAATCATAGGTATCTACCTCCATTAATTAATTTAAGTTAATCTACTGTTCTAATAAAACATTAGGGCTTTTATGGGTTTGGTGAAAACCAAATTGTATAAATTATATATTATACCTTTTTATCCATTTAGCTACTTGTTCTTCAAACTCTTTTTTCTTTGGAATTCCTAAATTAACATCTTGATTTAATTTAGCTATGTTTCCAGTATCTAAATATTCTTTCATACCTTCTGAATTAGCCCAATAATAAGCTCCCCAATTAATAAGATCCCATTCTTCCATATAATCATTAAATTCATAATCAACATAAATCAACTTATCATCTTTAATCACAAAATTAGTAGGAAAATAATCTATATTAATTCCTTCTTCCTTTAGTAGTTTAGAGATATTAAAAATCTCCATAACATTGTATTCCTCTAATGAACTATTAGCAATTAGCTCTGCAGCTGTTGGTCCATCAATATACTCCTTAATTAAGTATTCTTCTTCATGATTATAATCTATCAATCTTGGAACTCTAATAAACTCTTTTAACACATGATAAGCATTTAATTCGCATTTAAGTTTGCTTCCTTCAAAATTATAGTAAGAACAAGGCTCATGATGTATCTTTTTTAATACTAAATTCTTTTGCCCATTTGTAATTAAATATGAATATCCTGATTTCCCCTTTCCTAATAGCTTATCAATCATAAATTCTTGACCTTCTATTTTGATTTGTTCCCCTATCATTTTATCCCTCCATAAAATAGTAATATATTTTATCCCCTATAATACTTGCTATACTCCTCTTCTATTAATACTTCATTTAATTGTTCATAAGCCAATTCATAAGAGGTGATACATAAGCCAGCTACAATCGTTCCTATTCTTAGAGATTTTTCTATAGAATATCCCTTTGAAAATCCATATAAAAATCCAGCAAAGAAACTATCTCCTGCTCCATTACTATCAACCATCTCGTAGTCATCAATGATTGGAACCTCTATCCATTCACCATCTTCAGTCAATGCAGTTGCTCCATCTTTACCATGGGTACAGATTACTAACTTCTTACCTTCACCTATCATCCTTTCCATAAACTCTTTATAATTTGGCAAGCTTTCAGAACTCATAAATAAGTAATTAGCAGCTTCAATAAAACCTTGATGATATTCATTCTCCCCATCATAATCATGGATATCACACCAGATAGCTTTATTGTATTTGTTAGCTACAGCTATTAACTCTCTAGTATAATTGATAATATTTAAGACAAGATAATCACTAGCTTTTACCTTCTCTTCTAATCGTGTATAATCTACCTCTGGTTCAAAGGTTGCATAGGCCACATAGATACTGATTCTGTTGCCATTATCATCTATAATATTCGTATGCCGTTCAGTACCTTTAGGGTCTATATCATAGATAAAGTCTATATTCTCACCTTTAAAACATTCCTTTATCTTCTCACCATAAAGGTCATCACCTATCATGGCATGGAAAGTTGTATCAAAGCCTAGCTTTCCAAAATTCATAGCCTTACCGACACCCGTAGACCCAGCAGTTTCATGAAAACCTTTACTATAATGAGTCCCTACTTTAGGAAATTCCCCCATATAGATAACCCAATCATAAGATGCTCCTCCAACTACTAGTAACTTTTTCATAAATCTCATCTCCTTATCTATAAATATTCTAATCTTAATATAGATCCTGAATCGGAAATGGAGATTAATGGGGATAAAGCGATACTTTCGTGTCAGGAATCAAGAACCTGGAATCAGTATGTTTTACAGATTCCTGATAACATATTCCATATTCCTAAAACGTCCCAATCTCCTTCTATAACCTCATATCCATATTTCAACCTAAGCTTAAACATACAGCTTACAGTTTAATAAATCTATAACTACTCTCCATCTTTCAATTCATTTGCTAAATCAATAATCACTTTCTTCATAGCTTGATTGATTTCAAAGTTCTGATCTATAAACTCAACAATCTTTATAGCTGACTGAGGAGATTTGTCATAGCCTTGTATCATCTCAGACAATTGCCTAGCAGTCTTAGGATAACGCTTTTCATATCTACGTTCATTCTGATATTTGTCCTTGTAGTAATCTACTTCATCTTCAATCAGATTAGAAAGGGACAAAAGATTATCTAATGCATAATTCTGTATAAATCTAGTTCCTGATAATTTTTCTCCTCTAGCAAATCTAGTTAATCCTACATAAAGGCAGGTCAAAGCCTCCCCAATAGCCCATTGCTTAGATTTTGGCTTCCATCTTATAGATTTATCCTTAGGAGAGCAGATACTTTCATCAAATCCATCCTCTTTCCAGACAATTCTCCCTTCAGCAAAATCAACCTCTAATAATTCTTTCTCTTCAAATATGGCAAACTCACAATAAACTCCATCTTCATATAATAACTTATAACCGTCATCAGTATTCTGAAAATAATATATTACTGGTGAGATAGAAGTAAGCCAATCTAGCTTCTCAATAAATCTCGTCTTAAACCCCTCTTTAGCTATCACAAAAAAATCTAAATCTGAATACTCATCTAACCTACCTAACTCTTTTCCTACAGAACCAAGACCTAATAACGCTAAGGCTTCACCTGTATTTTTAAGGGATTCTCCAATCTGATCTAACCTTTGAAGTAATAAATCTTTCTTGCTCATCACTATCATCTCCTTAATGTTTATTTAAAAGAGTGGCTTTAAAACAACTCCTTCTTTAGCTTCTATTGTAATTTTACCTTCTAAAATTCGGTCTGTTAATAACTCTCTATAGCTACCTGCTAGCTCTAAGATAGTATTTTGATTAGAATTATTTAGATAGATAAGCATCTCTTGACCATAATAACTTCTCTTATATCCATATAGATTAGTCTCTCTATCCTTTAATACTTCACTATACTCTCCAGCTATAAGCTCTTGATTCTCTCTTCTTATTCTTATTAATCTTTTGTAATATTGGAACAGCTCTTGGTTCTGCTTACCTTCCTCCCAACTCATTGCCTCTCTCTTCTCTAAGCCATCAACTCCACCAGCCATTCCATATTCATCACCATAGTAAATAACTGGAACACCTACATAGGTTAACTGAAATAAAACAGCTAATTTAAAGCTTGCTAGGTTATTTTCACATTTATATAAAAACCTCGAGACATCATGACTATCTATTAAATTCCACAGGTTTTCATGAGCCTGCTTCTTATATAAACTTCTAACCTTTGCTAACCTATTACTAAATTTATCAACATTTATAACTTCTTTAGCAAAGAAATCTTCAACAACCTCTAAGAAAGGATAGTTCATTACAGTATCAAACTGATCTCCCTTTAGCCAAAAATCAGAGTCATACCAAACCTCTCCTGAAATCAATATATCAGGATTGATCCTCTTTAAAGTTCTTCTAAACTCTCTCCAAAATTCAGGAGAAATTTCATCGGCAACATCTAAGCGCCAGCCATCTATGTTAAACTCTTTAGTCCAATATCGAGCTACCTCTAGAAAATATTCAGCCGTTTCTTGATTTGATAAGATTAATTTAGGCATGTGATAGTAATAGCCAAAGGTCTTATAATTAGGCTTTCTTTTTCTTTCTTTAGTAACTGGATAGGAGTCTACCTCAAACCAATCCTTATATTTTGATTCTTCACCCTTCTTCACCAGATCATCAAAGGCAAAAAAGTTTAATCCACAGTGGTTAAATACTGCATCTAAGATAATCTTAATCTTCCTTTGATGAGCCTTATCTACCAGCTCTTTAAACTCTTGCTTTGTTCCTAAGCCAGGATCTATCTGATAATAATCATCGGTATCATATCTATGAGTACTATCGGATTTAAATATAGGAGTTAAATAGATTGTATTTATACCTAGATCTTCTAAGTAATCCAGCTTTTCAGTTATTCCCTTGAGGTTTCCTCCTAAAAATGTTCTATAATTCACCTCTCCATTCCAGTCTTCTGTATATTTATCTTCTAACACAAAATTGCTACCTCTATTGAACCTATCGGGAAAAATTTGATAGACAATTGCTTTTTTGTGCCAAGCTGGAATTGTAAAGAGATTATCCTTAGAGAAGTTAGCCATAATAAACATATCTGCTTCCTCTTCTATCAGCTCTCCATAAAAGCCATTTCTTCCATAGAATAAACTATCTTCTTTACCCACTAGTTCAAAATAATAGGCTAAACTTATTCCTCTAAACTCTATAATGACTTCATAATAATCAAATAACTGATCACTATATTTCTTGGTCATCTCTACAATTTTTAAATCCTCACAACTATTTATCTTTCTATACTTATCACAATGAAAGACTTTTACACTATTTAAATCATCCCTTTTAGTTCTTAATTTGAGCAAAACCCTATCTTCTTCTACAAGATAAGCATAATTGGAGTTTACTCTATGATAAATCCCTTCTAAATTCATAATTTCACCTCAAATTCTAATTTGATATTAATTAATCGATAACATTCTACATCTATTTCCTATAAATTTATTAACATTTCATCTTAAAGCAACCCTGTAAACGTTTACAACCAAAACTAAAAAAACTCTATATCTAATCCCTCCTCTCTTTTAATTAATAAGCAATTTAAAGCAAACGTTTAACCCCTATCTTCTATTATTCTAAAACATAATTACCTAATCTCCTTTACACTATCTCTAATTACTAACTCCTGCTCAACTATGAGCTTCTTAGCCTTTAAATCTTTATTATCAATATATTCAAATAATAACTTAATGGCTTCATCACCTACATAGTATAAGTCCTGTTTTACTGTAGTCAGCTTAGGTATAAAATGCTTTGCTATCTCTATATCATCAATCCCCATTACAGAAATATCTTCAGGTACTTCTATCCCCTTTTCTTTCAAGTAATTTATCGCCCCAATAGCAGTTCCATCATTAGAGGCTAACACAGCAGTTGGAAGCTGATCAGATTTGCTTAAAATATTCTCCATAGCCTTATACCCTGATTCAATTGAATAATCACTTCCTTGTATATAACACTCTTTTATCTCAAAGTCATTTCTTTTCATTATATCCTGATAAGCCCGATATCTCTTCTCACCTTCTAAATCATAATAAGGAGCTTTTATAAAAGCTATCTTCTCATGTCCCAAATTCACAAGATAGTTCATTGCTTTTACTGCACCACCATAGTTATCAGGCAACACAGCAGGAATACTCAACTCTTCAATAGCTTGGTCTAATAATACTATAGGAATCTCTTTATTTATCTTCTCAATATTCTCTTTCTTCTCTTCTGTCATCTTTCCTACAAAGTAAAGTATACCTTCTACTTGACTCTTATAGAGCATATTTAGATTCTCTAGCTCTCCTTCAAATCTGCCTACAGAGCTTGTAATCATGACTCTATATCCCTTTTGGTTACAATAATTAATAATAGCGTCTACTTGTTCTGTATAATATGCAGTAAATTTAGGAAGTAATAAACCTATAATATTAGATTTCTTGCTTGATAATCCTCGGGCAATTAAGTTAGGTTTATATTCATGTTCTTTAATAACCTCTTTAACCTTCTCTCTAACTTCATCCCTTACTCCCGGTTTATCATTTACTACTCTAGACACTGTAGCTATAGAAACTCCAGCTAACTTAGCTATATCTTTAATCTTCATTAAAATTCCACTTCCCCATAGTCCTATATTATAATCTTATATTATAATAATATCCCTGTTCTACCATTATGTCAAGATTTTTTGTAAACGTTTTCAGAAATGGTTATAAAGTTTTTAGTATAGAATCGAAAAGACACCCTTAAATTAGAGTGCCTCTCAAAGTCTCTATAGTTCAACCATTATTCTCTTCTTATCTTCAAAGGTAGCAATCTCAGTATAACCAATATCTAATAAGATCTCTCTGACCTCAGCTAAATTCTCTCCCACTCTATCAGCTCTATGAGCATCAGAACTCATAGTTACCTTAATTCCCAATTCATAAGCCTTCTCTAATATCTCTCTACTTGGATAAAACTCCTTAGCAGGCTTATTCATCCCATTGGTATTTATCTCAATTGTAATATCCTCTTGGGCTATTACTTCTAAAGTAGGGGTAACTAATTCTACTACATCAGTTTTAGGTCTAAAATTAAAGACCTTGATTAAATCTAAATGACCTAACAGCTGGAATAAGCCAGATTTAGCAGCACCTGCTACCCTTTCAAAGTATCTCTTATATAACTCATCTATATCCCAATTATCATATTCATCGGTATAATCGGGATGGTCAAACATCCAATTACCCAAAAAATGAATTGAGCCTATTGCATAATCTAGATCAAATTGCTCTAAAAATTCTTTGATCTCCTTCTCTTTACCAGGAGTGTAATCCATCTCAATCCCTTTTCTAACCTTTAATTTAGGAAACTCTTGAGCTACCTCTTCAATTAAATCAAAATCAAACTGCTCATAATAGCGGTTATGGTCTGTAAAACCAATCTCTTTGACATCCTTAGAAACTGCTGCTTCTAAAAACTCTCTAATATCCTCCACAGTTCCTTCTCTATCCTCATGACCTAATAAATGAGTATGGTAATCTACTAACATTCTTCTCTCCTCCTCAATAAAAGATTAATTTACAATTTAAAATGTACAATGTATAATGGTTACCTTTAATTCTAAATTGTCAATTGTACATTGTCAATTTATTATTTTAACCTGTACTCTTCTTTGTCTTGGTCCATCAAACTCAGCAAAATAAATCCCCTGCCAAGTACCTAACAATAGTCTGCCATCATTAATAATTATCTGTTCTGAATTACCAAAGAGACTAGCTTTAAGGTGGGCTGCTGAATTTCCTTCTAAATGCTGATAATTATCTTCCCATGGAATTAAATCCTTTAGTTTGTATAAGATATCATCTTTAACTGTTGGGTCAGCATTCTCATTAATAGTAACCCCTGCTGTAGTGTGGGGAATAAAGATTAAACATATTCCATTTTCAACTTTAGATCCTGTGACAATCTCTTGAATCTTATCAGTCATATCAATTAATTCTGAATGATTATCGGTCTTCAAATCAAATTCTGTAAACATAGTACCACCCTTTTTTATATTAATTCTAACTTTAATAAGTAATCTCCTTTATAGTTTGAAAATTTAACTTTTAAAAATTATAAATAAAACTGCTATTAAAGAAACACCTAATATGACTGCTAGATACATCATAGTGTAGACCTCCTGTTACAATTATTACAATAGCTTATTATTTGAAATTTACTCTCTTACTTCGATTATTATTTGTTTAGAATTATTATTTTATACTTGAATTGAAAAATAGCTTTTATTCAGCAGTAACTCAATGATATTTTTGTTAAAAGAATAAAAAAAGAATTAGCTCAAGAATCTACTAATTCTCTTTTCTGCTTAAATATTCTTATTTACTATCTGCTATTCCTTTAATTAATACATTAGCTACTTCGGGTCTAGTCATCTCTTTGGGTGGTCTCTTTCCTTCTCTTAATAATTTTCTTACCTTAGTACCACTTAAGAATATATGTTCGTCTTTATCATGAGGACAGGTCTTTGCTGTAGCCATGGATTCACACTCTTTACAATAAAAAGAATGTTCGAATCTTAAAGGCTCTATACCTATCTCTTCGGTCTTAAAGTTATCAAACATTTCTTGAGCTTCATAAGTTCCATAATAATCTCCAACACCTGCATGATCACGACCAACAATAAAGTGTGTACAACCATAATTCTTACGACATAATGCGTGAATTACTGCCTCTTTTGGTCCAGCATATCTCATTGCTGCTGGAAAAACTGCTAAAGCAGTTCTATCATTTGGATAAATCTTATCCATCACTACTTCATAGCTTTTTATTCTATATTCTACTGGAATATCACTACTTTTAGTTTTCCCGACTAAAGGAGTTAATAGTAATCCATCACAAATTTCTAAAGCACACTTTTGAATATATTCATGGGCTCTGTGTATTGGGTTTCTAGTTTGAAATCCTACTACCCGATTCCACCCCTTCTCTTTAATTAGCTCTCTAACATCCTTTGGATCCAACCTATACTCATTAAATAGCTTATGCTCAATTCTTCTTAATAATGAAATTTTACCACCTAATAAGACCTCACCACGTTCATAAACTTTCACTACACCTGGATGCTTATCCTCTACTGTTTTATATACCAATTCTGCTTCCCGCTCTTTGTTATATGTATATTTATCTTCTAAATGTAGCACAGCATATATAGTTCCCTTATTATCTGCTAAGGCCACATCTGTACCAACTTCTAACTCATCAGCTTTCTCTCTACTTACTCCAAGAACAACTGGTATCGTCCATGGTAATCCATTAGTTAAATACATCTTTTCTATAACACTATTATAATCAGCTTCAACCATAAATCCTTCTAAAGGACTATAAAGTCCACTCGCTATATTTTCAATTTCTGTTAAATCACGTATGCTTAATTTAATCTTAGGCATAGTTTCAGCCTTTTTTAAAAGCTCTTCTTTTTTTACCCCTTCTACTATCCTATTAACCAACTTACCCCCATGAGCCTCAATTAACATTATAATTCCTCCCTAGTTTCAATTAATAACAATAGAAGATTTTAGACACAGACTCAAACACACTAAAATCCATTTTAAATTTTTGATAAATTAACTTTAAATTATCATTTCTGTAATTCTTCTAATAGTTCATATGGGACATCAACAGTGCCTAATAAGAATTTGTCAGCAATTGCTGGACCATGACAGTCAGAACCACCTGTAATAATTAAATCATTATCTTTAGCTAGTTTTAAATAATATTCTGTTTCTTTCTGGCTGTGTTTAGAGTAATAAGCTTCTAAACCCTCTAACTTCTCATTCTCGATTAATTCTCTAACAATCTCGTCATTATTGATCATACCTGGGTGAGCTAATATAGGAATTCCGCCTGCACCTTTAATCAATTCAATAGCATCTGCTGGTTTTAACTGATACTTAGGTACATAAGCAACCCCACCATCTTCTAGATATTTATCAAAAGCTTCTTGTATACTATCAATATGCCCTTCCTGTAACATCAGCCTAGCTATATGAGGCCTTCCTACTCCGGTATCACCAGCAATCTCTTTTAACCTATTAAAATCTAGCTCTATATCCAAATCAGATAACTTATCTAAAATCTGTTTAGCTCTTACTTCTCGTGAATTTTGTAGATTATTTATAATTTTTAGTAACTCTCTATTTTTAAAATCAATATTATAACCCAAAATATCAATTCTATACTCTCTATAATAAGTAGTTAATTCAATTCCGGCAATTACTTCTATTTCCAACTCTTCCCCTTTTATTATAGCTTCATCTAGTCCAGATACTGTATCATGATCAGTAATTGCTATTACTGATAAACCCCTTTTCTTAGCTTCTTCTACCACTTCACTAGGAGTAAAAGAACCATCGGAGGCTGTTGTATGTATATGTAAATCTATCTTTTTCATAATCTAACTCCCTTCTTCTCTATTTTCATCAACATTCAATCTATCCCATATTGTCTCATGAAGATAATAGATAACCATTTTAGTGATAACTTCAAATAAAGCTACAGAAGTAGCCACCTTAAATTCACCACTCAATAAATATACAATTATTAAAGTTGTAGTAGTAGCAGTTATTCTCCATGTAATAGTCTTTAATAATTTCTTCTTTCTAGTCATTTAATATTTTCTCCATAACCTTATTTACAGCTTCTTCAACTGATAATTTAGTAGTATCCACTACTAAATCTGGATTCTTAGGAGCTTCGTAAGGAGCAGAAATCCCTGTAAAGTTATCTATCTCCCCTTTAATAGCCTTCTCATATAAGCCTTTAGGATCTCTTTTGGCACAAGTTTGAACATCTGCTTTTACATATACTTCGATAAAGCTATTATCTCCTGTCTTTTCTTTAGCAAACTCTCTCATCTTCTCATAAGGTGAAATAAACGCTGCTAATACAATTAACCCTGCATCTTTGAATAATGCTGCTACTTCTGCTATTCTTCTTATATTCTCATCTCTATCTTCAGCTGTAAACCCTAAATCAGAATTTAAGCCATGTCTCATATTATCACCATCTAAACGGTAAACTATTTTTCCCTTTTTGATTAATTTTTTCTCTAATTCTACAGCAATTGTAGATTTCCCAGCACCAGACAGACCAGTAAACCAAACTACTACACCATTTTGTCCAAGCTTATTACATCTGTCATCATAACTTACTTTTCCTGAATGCCATGTAATGTTCTTATTATCATCCACTTATTAATCTTCCTTCCTACTTTATATTCTATAATATTTTAATCACAGTATAAACTCTCTATTATAATTTCTAAATCCAACTCTAAAATTCCTTTATTGATGAATACGTTTCAATATAATTATATCGTCATATATAAAAAAAGAGCACTCCTGTGAGTACTCTATCATAGGTATTTGCTTAGCTGACCTGGTTTTTGACCCCACACTCGCCCACTGGAAGTCTCGCAAATTAAGATCAAATTCACTACCCCTTCTCTCTAGTAGAATTACCTTATGTAATAATCTAGGTAGGACTCACCGTTGCATAAAATCTATAAAAACCTACTAAAAACTTAATAGAATCCATAAACTTCATTTTAATTCCCTGTTCAACGAGTCCTATTTCGCTATAAAGCTAATCTAGTTTGATATAACTCTCCAAGGGCTTACCTACGAGTTTTATTAAAAACTCTTCGTGATGAATCCATTCGGATACAACTTATAAGTCATTAAATTCATAAATCTTTTTTACAAGTTGGAAAAAATCTTCTTCTGAATGATTCAATTTCATAATATTTACATCAATCGTAGTCCATTGAATATTATTAACATCATCATATAAATGAGTGTGTGTTGATAAGGGTTTGATATGGTCTGCACTTGCATTCAAACCAAGTATTAACTTATCTCCAGTATAAGCACATTTGTAATCTTGCTTTTCTAACTTATTCTTCAGCAATTTATATTTACTAACTGTGCCAAACAATCTTTTTGAAATATATTTTAAATAATGTTTTTCACAGTATACTGAATTAGATAGTTTTGGTTCTTTGCAATGCTGACACAGTCCCTTTTCATTTTGCAATTTTCTAAATTCTTTAATGTATTGATTTTTTACTGCTTTTTCTTCTGCTGTCAAATTTGAATATCTTTTTTTATTTCTATAAGAAACACATTTTTTACACTCTAATGCATACCCATTTCTTTTAGTTTTATTTCTATGAAAGTTATCTGATGATAATTTATATTTCTTTCTGCATTTATTACAAACCCTATACAATACTCCATTATCATTTATATCATTCATAAAATCACTCCTTACAAAACCATTATAACACAGTTGCACCACTCTTACAGCACTTCACTTATTTGAATGTGTATAATAAGTCTAGGACGTGATACTAATGCCTATCAATACAGACGTGAATACTATATTTAATCTTACTATTCCTAAAGGTTTGAAAACTAAGTTAGAAATTTTAGCAAAAGAAGATAATAGAAGCACTACTAATTTAATAATGACTATTTTAATCGATTTTATCATTCTTATCACCTTACTTTTTGCATTTATCATGTCACTTTGAGGTAATTTTTATTGATAAAAAGACTAATTTTATTTATAGATTCTATTAAGTTTTCAAGGTTCAATTATAGATTCTATGCTTATTCACATATATTCGCTAGATATATGCAGTTTTCTAAGAAACTTCTTATGCTTTCACATAAGCGTAGACTATATCATCACCTCTTAATAGGTGTCCTCCACTTCCACTACCAATCGCTTGTAGTGTACTCCCTTTTGGGATAGTCGTTGAAGTTTCTCCTCTTCGGAGCTTACCTGCTGATTGTCTATTATTACAGCACTTAGGATTTAACCTTATGCCATCTAGTTAATTTTTTCTACTTTCGTGACCATCACACTTACCCTTATTTCATGGTTATGTTGTGGTTTAACTAGCTTTAAGAGTTTCCAGCAATTCAAAGGATTTTGGATAAATTGAATACTTATCTCTCTATACTCTTTAGGAACATAGGAGGTTTAGTTACCTCTAAGCCGCACCATGATCAGTAGCTATTAGTTTTGTGCTACCTTACGTGGATCGTTTTGCCTGCGACTGGCATCGATTTTCAACCACAGACCTAAGTAAATACAGAATTAATTATATATTGTTTTAGGTTAAAATACAAGAAAATTTAATAATCTTTGTATAATAACAATATCATATATATTTATAGAATTTCTAATCTATATAAAATTAACGGCTTCTAATTTTCAAATTTGATTAATATATTCCTGTATAAAAGAAAATTATTATTACTTTATATCTAACAGCTTATTATTAATATCTATAAAATCGTCTATATAATTTATAACTTTATGCTCAATAATATTAGTAAAAGATTCTATATCATTTTTTTGATAGCTAATCATTAACTTGCTAATTATATTATTTAAATTCCTTAATTTTTCTTCTACCTGCTTTCTTAAATTCTCATAATCAATTAAAATTAGTATTTTATCTAATGCTAAAGTATACCATTCTATCCCTTCCAAGCAGAGTTGATATTTATAATTTCCTTCTTCTATCTTTTCTTGACAGAACAAGTTAGCTACATCAATAAGCCCCTGCTTAAGCTTAGGTAAATATTCTTTCGCTTCTAATAAAGTTTCATCAATCAATTCATCAATGTTTTTGGTAATAATTTCTATCTTTTCAACCTTAGCTAAATCAATTTTATTATTTTGAAAATAGTTTATATTAACTTCTACATTATCTAGATGTATGGTCTCAATAAACTGATTATCTAAATCTTTTATAATAACATTTAATATTTCTTCTTTCTCTAATTCTTTATAGTCTCTATTAGATAATTCTCCATTAATATAAATTTGCATATAAATCCTCCATTTATTAAATTATTATAATTATGAAATTGCTTTCTATCCTGAAATATCTACTTGATCACCTTTTAAAGATATTTCGATGTTATTATATTGAGCCATACTTACCTTGACTTCGCCTCGATTAAATTTATACTGAGGTGGATTTATTTTAGAATTAATAATAGGCTTCTGAGGTGTATATTTAATATCTAATTTAGGTGGTATAACATTAAATTTGGGCCCTCTAATATATTTTATAGTTAACTCTCCTTCTTTGGGAGTAGCATTCTCTACTGATGTATCTATAATAGGGTCTCCTTTATCTTCAATTCTCATAAAACGATTACCTTGACTAACATACCTACCTATTGCTTTCATAACTTCTTCTTTGCCACGTTTAGCATTATCAGCAGCAAAATCAGCTATATTTTTAAAACCCAAATCATGCCATAAGGGATAATTATCAATCTCTACTTTGACATTCTCTTGCTTAATCTCTAACTTACCTCTAGGCTGTTTTATTTCTAAATCAGCTTGTGACTGTTCAATTTCCACAGAAGCATCTTTAATATCCATTTTAATCTTAGCATACTGCTGTCTGATTTGAATTTGAGGAATTCTCATTTTTCCTCACCTGCCTTTTTTATGTGTCAGTGTCAGTGTCTATGTCAGTGAGCATTCTTTGCTTGTCACCCGTCGCTCATCACTAATTACTGATCACTATCCTTGAATACTAACTGCTTCTTTCTGATTATTCTTTTTACTTTGCTTATTTATAATCTGTTTCCAAGCATCTAATAATTCAATCATTAATTCTTCAACCACTTCAATTTGAGTAGTATCTTTTTTAATATTTGCTTGTATTAGTTGATAGCTCATAAACTCATATAGATTATCAAGATTTTCAGCTATCTGTCCACCTTTCTCTTTATCTAAAGTAACTTTCAATTCATTAACAATAGCCTGTGCACGAGTTAAATTATTATTGGCTCCTTCAATATCTTTTTCTTCAATACTCTTTTTGGCTAATTTCAAGAATTTAATACAACCTTGATAAAGCATAATAATTAGCTTCCCTTGATCAGCAGTTTGAACTTGAACATTTTGATACTTTTGATATGGATTTTGTGCAGCCATTTTAAATGCCCCCTTTTAGTTATTAGGAATCAGGAATCTGGAGTCAGTAACCAGTAGTTAAATAACCAATTATGACCCCAAGGAAACCTTTTTATCCTTTAATATCTAAATTATTTCCTTTGTAAGGATGAGAAACTTTATTAGCATCTTTCATACTTTTCATTAGATTATCTACACTCTGTGCATCTTGATTCATTGCTTTTTGCATATTAGAAATGTTAATAGCCTGCTTTAAGCTAGCTAAATTCTGTTGAATTCCTGCACTAATATTCATTGATAATCACTTCCTTTCAGTTTGTAGTTATCAGGAATATGGAATCGGGAATCAGCCAAAATAAATCTATACTATATTAAATCGCTGATTACAGAAAACTGGTTCCTGATTCCTGTAATCTAATTCTTCTTATCTACAAAATATCCACTGGTCTGAGTTGCTCCTTGATAATATTTTGCCCTTGTCTTCTTACCTGTTCTGACCCGTCTTAGTTCTGCTTTAACCTCTGCAAATTTATTCTCCATTAAGCTCTTATTATCTCTTTCTAGCTGATGGGTCTTTATTATCTTATTCTCAAGTTCTTCTTTTAGATTTTGATATTCTAGAAATAAATTCTTAGGTATATTTAGTTCCCCAATTTGATTAACTGAACTTATATTTTTAATGAAGTTTAGATTATTATCTATCTTTTCATCCAATTCTTCTATCTTTTGAAAGATGAGAGATTTTTTATCCATTAATTTATTTAACTTATCAACCTTCTCTTTGTTGATCATCTTTGTCTGTTGCTGAGTTAATTCGAAATATTGATCAATCAATTGCAGCTTATCTTTCAGCAAATTTATTAAAATGTTAACTTTATTTTCAATCATTTGTAATTCTCCTTTGATAAGTGGTGACAGTGTGAGTGTCAGTGTGAGTGTCAGTGTGAGTGTCTGTGTCTGTGTCTGTAAGTTCAAGTCCATAAATACTTGTAAATTATCACTCGTTACTGATCACTCGTCACTGCACTATAGTTGTGATTGAAATTGCATGAATTCATCATTCATCCGTTGTAGAGCGCTTTCCATTTGAGCAAACATATTATAATAATTATCTTCTTTCCTTGAAATATCATCTAATAAATCATCTATTCTATCATCATAGTCGTTCATCTTCTCAGTTAGGCTATTTCTAAATTCTGTAATATCGCCTTCAATTCCTGCTTTCTCTATTAAGGCACCTTTTCTACCATTACTATCTCTAGTAACTCTAATATTATCCTGGATGATATCATAAAGTCTATGGGATAACCCCTTAGTCTCATAAGTATCTCCATCTTGAGTAAAGAGATCAGCTACTTTTTGAGGATCATCTTCAATAGCTGTTGTGAGCTTATCTTCATCAACTACTAGCTTTCCACCATCACGATAGTTAGTACTGGTAGTAATACCTAAATCTGATAAGTGAAGTCCTGCTCCTTCTACTTGCTCATAAAGAGAGCTTCTCATATTAGTAACCATTCTTTCTAAGATATCATCATTTCTTAGAATACCACTTTTGGCACGCTCTTCCCACATCTCAACCTCTTTATCGGACATTGCTTCCTTTTCATCATCACTTAGTGGTTGATAATCTCTATATCTCTTCTCTCCTAGCTCATCATTAATCTTACCGATCATCTCATTGTATTTATCTACAAACCCTTTAATATCTTCAACTAACCCTTCAGTATCGGATTCTACAGTAAAATCTATAGTTCCACCATAATCATTTTTGAGCTTAATATTAACTCCATTTACTTCAAAATTATTGCTAGGTCGTGTTACAGTTTTGTCACCGCTACCATCATTATAGGTTAAAGTAGCGTCTTCTCCTGTTGCTGTCTGATCGATTCCTAATGCCGCCATTAAATTGCCTGTATTATCAGTAATTTCTAGATTAGTAGTTGCTCCAGTAGCCTCAGTCTCTACTATCATCTGATCACTTAACTCATCATATCGCATCTTAACCCCAGCATCAGAAGCATTAACCTCTTTGATGATATCATTTAGACTAGTTTCTGTAGAACTAAATTTGAAATTTTGACCATTGATATCAAAGTCAATATCATTAGTAGTTCCACCAAGGTTAGAATCAATAGTAAAGTTAGATTCAATATCTGATAGATTAGCTTCTAAATCTATCTTGTTAGATTTATTAACACCATCAGCAAAACCTAGAGTTGCTAATGCACTATCAGCTATCGGCTCACTAAGGGATAAATCATTAGTTGAGGCATCAAATTTAATCTGACCAGAATTTTCTGTAACAGTTACCTTACCTGCTCCAAAGACTTCTGCTATTTTAGTTTGAATGTCTGTTGCCAAATCTGATAATGTATTATCTGTTGTACCATCATAGTTCTTAGAATCTAAGGTTATCTCTTTAGTTATACCATTCAACGTAAGAGCAAATTTATTATTACTCGCAGTAATATCAACTGGAGTGGTCAAGGCATCACCTATAACATCAGTAATACTACTAGCACTAGTAACCTTAGCTGCTTTAGCTGTAGTAATATTACTAATAGTGTAATTAGTCTGTACTGTGTCTACATTAGAACTTATCTCAACATAGTTAGAGTCTATAGTACTACCATAACTAACCTTACTACTATTAAAAGTAGAAGCTGACCTCATATTAGTATCAGAGTTTAAAAAATCAAAATACTCATCCTTAAAAGCTCTAATGGTATTACTCATATCCCGATAAGCTTCCTGCTGCCATTCAGTATAGGTTCTTTCCTGTTCCACCTTGTCGACCTTGGTCTGCTCTAAATTAACTAACTTCTCCACTAAAGCATCGGTATCCATACCTGAGACCATACCTGTGATTCTTGTCATATCTGACATCTGTATCCACCTCCGTTTTCTGGAATCTGTATACTATTTTCTGGAATCAGAAATTTATATTACTGGTTCCTGATTCCCGACTCCTTATTCCTAACTAGGCTTTCTCATCCACCAAAATCCCTGCCATCTCCAACATATTAGCTACCATATCCAACATTTTCTCCGATGGAATCTCTTTGATGACTTCATCAGTCTTACTATCTATTACCTTGACTACTACATCTTTAGTCTTTTCATGAATAGAGAACTGCAACTCAGTATTATGAAATTGAACCTTCTCATTAGCATCCTCTACCATTTTGATTAACTCATCTTCATTTAGTTTATTTTTTGTTTCATCAGGAGTGCTTTCTTGCTTTTGGGAAGTTTCTACTGCTTTTTCAGAAACGGCAGCTGTGTTTTCCGTATTTGCTTGACTTTTCATAACTGGTGTATTGGATACTCCGTTTATCTCCATTTGGTTCACCTCCGTTTTTCTGGAATCAGGAATATGTTACCTGGAGTCTGTAATCTGGGACCTGTTGTCAGCAATCTGTTTTTACCGATTCCTGATTCCTAATTCCTTGTTCCTGATTCCTTGTTCCTGATTCCTTGTTCCTGATTCCTTGTTCCTGATTCCTAACCCCCTACTCAAAATAAAAAGAAAGCCAGAGAGATACCCTCCCTGACTCCCTGTAAAGTCACTCTATCAAATTAATAATACAGATTCCAGTTTCCTGATTCCTGTACCCTGACTCCTAATCACTAAATTACTATCTTAATAATTGAAGTACTCCTTGTGGTTGTTGGTTAGCTTGAGCTAACATACTTTGAGCTGCTTGAGAAAGAATATTATTCTTAGTGAATTCCATCATTTCTTTCGCCATATCAACGTCTCTGATTCGACTTTCAGCAGCTGTTAAGTTTTCACTAGATGTACTTAAGTTATTGATTGTGTGTTCTAATCTGTTTTGGAATGCACCCAAGTCAGCCCTTTGTGCTGATACTTTTTCTACAGCTTTATTAATTGTTGTAATTGCATTTTGTGCATTATCACTTGTAGTTACATCAATTCCTTTAATTCCTAAAGCTTCTGCACCCATATCATCAATACTAACCTCCATAGTTTGACCTTCATTAGCTCCGATTTGGAAGCTTGCTGAATTATCAATAGTAGTAGTTGTTGTTGTTGTTGTTGTTTGTGTATCAAAATTCATCTCAAGATCTAGATTAGATGTATTATTAACTGTATAATCAAAGCTAATACCATGAGCATCATAAGAAATATCACCTGATGCTGCTTTTCCCGTAAGTTCTTCTGTTGCAAGTGCATTTCCATCACTATCTAAAAGTTCTACTTTAAGACTACCCGCACCTGCTTGTTCTAATGTTGTTCCTGTAATCTTAATTCCCTCAACACCATCGATAAAATTAGCATCTGTCGAGTCAACAGTAATACCTGTTCCACTGAATTCTCCCAGGTTAGTTCCTCCAGCTAGAGTTTGTGAATAATCTGATACAGTACCTACAGTTGCTGCTGTTAGATCTTCATCACCACCACCATCAACATCATACTCAGTTAAATCTATATCTAATTTTGCTCCATCATTCATTTTGTCAAATTCATCTTGTGATATTTCAAATGTAACACCATTTGCATCATAAACATATTTACCATTTGTTTCATCATATGCCATTTTATCATTATTAATACTTAATACATCTCCATCAGTATCAGTCGCAGTTATATCAACTAAAATATCATTACCTGAACGCTCAATACTTAAAGTATTAGTTTTAGTACTATCTATATTCCATGAAAAAGGATTTGAGGCATCTACAGTACTAGCAGCAAATGCAATTTGATTATCATTTCCAGAACCATCGCTGATAACAGGTTTTTCGCCATCTTGGTTGGTCCATGTTGTTCCTACAGCAAAGTTTGGTACATAATCATCGCTTTTTGCAGTAGTTTTTGTTACCTCAGTTCCACTTTCAACTTTAGCCATATCTCCATTTAATAAATTCTTAGTATTGAATTCAGTAGTATCAGCAATTCTATCAATCTCTGAAGATAACTGGTCTATCTCATTCTGGATAGCTTCTCTATCGACGTCAACATTAGTATCATTTGAGGCTTGAACTGAAAGTTCTCTCATTCTTTGAAGAATACTTTGAGTTTCATTTAAAGCACCTTCAGCAGTTTGGATTAGAGAGATACCATCTTGAGCATTTCTTTGTGCTTGGTCTAAACCTCTGATTTGCCCTCTCATCTTTTCAGAGATAGCAAGACCAGCTGCATCATCTCCAGCTTTGTTGATTCTAAGTCCTGAGCTTAACTTCTCTAATGAATTACTTGTATTTGCTTTGTTGGCACTTAATTGATTGTAAGTATTTAATGCCATAAGATTGTGATTAATTCTCATATTTATCATCCTCCTTGAGTTTTTGTGATTTTCAACATCCGTGTTGAAAACTGTTGTCTGGAATCTGGATTCTGGAATCTGTGTTTTTCAGTTATCTGGAATCTGTAGTGCTGTTATCAGGAATATGTTGTCTGGAATCTGTTTTTACTGATTCCTGATTCCTTGTTCCCGATTCCTATTTTACCGATTCCCGACTCCTGTATCCCGATTCCCGATTACTAATTTAAGTTAGTAACCATCAATAGCTTAGATAAACTCTAAAATATTGAAAGATACTAGCTCTAACTGGAATATGGAATCTGTTTTCTAAAGTCTGTTATCTGGAATCTGTTGTCTGGAATCTGTTTTTACTGATTACCGACCCCTTGTTCCCGATTCCTATTTTACTTATTCCTGATTACTTAATACTATTATCGTCACAGCATTAAATATCTTAACTATGATTTATCTCATTATTAGCTGATTTATATCGATTAAATTGATTTATCTAGCTTTTTCTTTAGTTAATCCTTCAATTAATCCTTTTTTCTATTATTTAGAATCTGTTTTTCAGTTTTCTGGAATCTGTTGTCTGGTATCTGTTGTCTGGAATCTGTTTTTCCTGATTCCTGATTCCCGATACCTATTTTACCGATTCCCGACTCCTGTATCTTGATTCCTTACAGCCTTCAACAGTTCCCCTAAACTTCCAATTTTCTGCTTAGCTGCTTCCTTATTAGAATTTTCTATTTCTTGATAGACTTCTTTACGATGAATCTCTATCTCTTTAGGAGCATCAATTCCAATCCGCACCTGTCCTCCTGATGACTCTACTATTGTAATTTCGATATTATCGTTGATTATGATGCTTTCATCTTTTTTACGAGTTAATACGAGCATAGTGCAAAACCTCCTATTCTGGAATTTGTAATGCTGTTATCTGGAAGCTGTATAGTACACACAGTTATCTGGAATCTGTATAGTATACACAGTTATCTGGAACCTGTTGTCTGGAATCTGTGTTTATTGATCCCTGACTTCCGATTCCTGATTCCTGATTCCTGATTCCTGATTACTAATTCCCGACTCCTGATTCCTATCACCCAATCGCCTTTAACAGTCCAGTTAACATTTTGCTTATTGTTTCTATTCTAAATTTGAAATTCAAGTATTCATCTTTGGCTATGTATCCCAAATCTTTTGATAATAAGAGATGATATTTTAATTCACCAACTGAACCTCTAGCTATTCCAATAAAACGTTTATAATCTGGATTAGTTCTCCTGTGGCTTCCTTCCATTAAATTAGCATTAATAGAAGAACTAGCTCTTCTAATCTGTGAAACGAGACAAAATTTTTCATCTTTAGGAAAAGTGGAAGTTGCTCTGTATAAATCAATTGTTAAATTATGAGATTTTTTAAATACATTTAAATCTTCAACACACTTCATAATATGTTTAACCCCTTAATAAATTATATTATTGGGTTATTATACCATTAAGTGATTAAATATATACTTAAAAAATGCTGCTATCTGGATATAGCTATATGGAACCTGTTGTCTGGAATCTGTGTTTTCCTGATTCCTGATTCCTTTGTTCCTAATTCTTTTCTATACCGATTCCCGATTCCTGACTCCAGATTCCTTCTCTCCAAACAGTCTATACTTAATCGGATATTCTTCACTATCAAGAATGATCTGCTTAGCCAAATATGTCCCCTTATTAACAATAACAGGAGCTTTTAAGTTCATAGTCATCTCACGAGGATTTTCTGGCACTACTACAATGTTGAGTACTAATATATCTTTTTCTGATTCAACCTCTAATTCTGACTTTACTTCTTCACTTAAATCAAATTCATAATCTTTGCAGAAAGCCCATGGTTCTATCACTATAAAAGCTAAATCAGGATTGGTGATAGATTGTAACCAACAAAAATCCGTCTCTTCATCAGATAATAACACAAATTGATGTTCATCTCTAAAGCCATACAAACCTTGTTTAAAAGTTATTATTTCATTTTCAGCTACTTCTATCTCACCAAAACGAGTTGTTTCTAGTTTCACATTATCAACTCCTTTCATTTTTAGAAATCTGGAATCTGTCATCTCGAACCTGTTTTTCTGATTCCTAATTACAGATTCCTGACTCCTAATCTCTACTTAACAAAATCCACCAAACTCGGCTGAATAATTCTACCACCTGAAGATAAAGCAGCACGATAGACATTCTCACTCATCTGTAGATTCATAATAGTTTCAGCTATATCTACATCTTCATTTTGGGATAATAGCTTAGTAAATTTAATTTTATCACTATCTAGACGTTTTTTAGTCATTTCAAAACGTTTCTGCTTAGCTCCAGTCTCTGACCTCAACCTCAATAGAGTATCTATTTCTTGATCTAATTCTCCTATATCTGTATTAGAAATCGCCTCAGTATCTCCAGTAGTTAAGTTATCAGCTAACTCTCCCATTTCTGCTAATAAGCCTTCAAAATAAGAACCATCCATATTGATTGTTACCTCAGTTCCCATACTAATCTCTCGTTTTATCTTACCACTATCACCTTTGTACTCAGAATCAGAAGTTGGATAAGGTGCTTGTAAGGTTTTATTTCCTGAAAAGACAAAACGACCTCCATATTTAGTATTAGCTAATTCAGTGATATTCTCTCTTAGTTCCTTCACTTCATCAGCAATAGCCTGGCGATCAGTATCACTCAAGGAACCACTAGCTCCATAAACAGCCAATTCTCTAGTTCTCTGTACCACATCAGTAACCTGACTTAATGCCTCCTCAGTAACCCCTAGCCAAGTGATTCCCTCATCTACATTCTTAATATATTGTTCCTGATTAGAAAGAGTAGTATTTAACCCCATACTCCTAATTGCTCCAGTAGGATCATCAGAGGGAACATCAAACTTCTTCCCAGTTGATAATTGGCGATTATATTCATTTAAGCGTTCCATATTATTCTGTAAGTTAGTCATTAAACCACTAACCATCATTCCATTGGTTATTCTCATTTTAAACCTCCTCTTTTTAAGTGTGAGTGAGTGTGTGTAGTGTGTATGAGTAAAATCAAGACCTTACTCACACTCATGACTCATACTATTTATTTCTTCACTCTTCCTCACACCCACACTTACCACTCCCACTAATTACCTCTTCAACCCATTAACCAAAGTCTCTAAAATTTCATCCATAGTAGATACAATCTTAGCAGCTGCACCATAAGCATGTTGATATTGTATCATTTTACCCATCTCTTCATCTAAGGAAACACCTGAGTATGAAGCTTGATCTTCACTTAACTGATTAGTTAAAGTCTCCTGATTCTTAACCATTCTCTCTGCTCTCTGACTTTCTACCCCTAAGCCCGCGATAACAGAGCTATAATATTCAGAGAATGTAGCAGTTTCATCTTTTTCAGGCAATAAATCAGTAGAACCTATCTGAGCTAATTCTAAAGCACTGTTACCATCTCCAGCATAATCATTTAAACTATCACCATCACTATCATAGGTCTTAGATGCAGCAGCTATATTTCTAAGATCATTCTTAATAGCATCAGTAATTGTAATATCTTTAGCACCAGTACCTGTAAAGAAATCTCTTCCAGCCCCTATTCCTTTCATTCCTAACAAGTCAATCACATCTGCTTCTCCATCTTCACTGGTATTAGCTAAGTCTATATTAGCACTTTCTTTTATACCCAATTTTTGTAAAAGGTTATCACCACTATTATAAGCTACCTCTACTGTATGTCTAACATCATTAGGAGTTATAACTAGCATATTATTATCATTTATACTAGCTATTAATAAATCATTATCTCCATCAAAGTTTATATCGAAATCCGTAACATTATTTATCTTATCTCTAACATCTTCAAGGGTATCAGTCTTCAAAACACTAATAGTAGTTGTAGTACCATCGATTGTAATATTAAAATCACCTTCGTATTCTAACTCTTTACTTTTATCCTCTACAGGTTTAGATACAGTAGATTTTCTACTTATTTCTAAGAGATTATTTTTTATACCTAATCCTTGTATGATATTATCACCAATATTATTATCTCCAGAAGATACTTCTACTCTATGTTGAGCATCCTTAGGAGTTATAACTAGCATATTATTATCATTTATACTAGCTATTAATAAATCATTAGCCCCATCACCATCTATATCGAAATCACCAGCATCATTTATCTTAGCTCTAATATCCTCAAGGGTATCAGTATTTACAACACTAATAGTAGATGTAGTCCCATTAATAGTAATATCAAAATTACCTTCATATCCTAATTCTACATCTTTATCATCAATAGAATTGGATTTGGATACTACTTTTGTAGCTAAGCCAGATTGAGTATTTATGCTAGAAGCGATGTCATTAAGACTATCACCACTATTGACAACAATAGGACCAATTTCACTTCCATTTAAAATCATCTTAAAAGAACCAGATTGATTATTTAGAGGATTATCAGGACTACTTTGAGGATCTGATATCATATTACTCATAATAGTATCCCCTAACCCATAACCTTCACGGTGCTGTTTGTTAAATTCTTCGATAAAATTAACAGCCACTTTATCTAATTCATTAATGTAATAGGGAATACCTGAATCTGAATTATCACGAGCATCTAATAACCCCTTCATCTCTCCTCCAGTAAATACGGCATCATTTCCATTCTTCCATTGTACCTTTAAGAAGTTATCATTATTATTATCTTCTATAGTCTCTAATTCAGTAACCCGGCTACCTCCAACTAATTGTTGACCACTAATACTAACTCTAACAGCTCCGATTTCATCTTCTTTTACTTTAATATTGGTAATTTTAGATAATTTCTGTAATAATAGATTCCTTTTATCCTCTAGATCATTAGCTTCTTGTCCAACAGCTCTAGCTTCGACTATCTGTGTATTTAAATCAGCAATTTGATTAGCATAAGAATTAATATCATTAACTTTAATCTCTACTCTACTATTAAGAGAGTTTTGATATTCACTTAGCTGACTATGAAGGTGATTAAAGGTATCAGTTACCGCTAAGGCTCTTTCTCTAACTGTTGCTCTAACAGCCTCACTTTCAGGATTATTATTCAAATCCTGTAATGAATTCCAATAATCATCTAACATATTACGAAGCCCATCTTCAGAAGGTTCATTAAAGATTAACTCTAACTCACTTAATGAATCCCTAGTCACCTCCCACATCCCTTGAGTAGTTGACTCTTCTCTCAATCTCATATCAGTAAAGTCATCTCTCATTCTTTGAATCTTAGAAATTTTAACTCCAGTACCAACTTGTCCAGCACCAACCCCATCAACATTAAGAGGGGAAGTCGCAGAAAGTATGACCTCTTGGCGACTATACCCCTCAGTATTAGCGTTAGCAATATTATGACCAACTACTTCTAAAGACTTTTTCTGTACTTGGACCGCTCGTTTTCCTATCTCTATTCCACTAAAGGTTGAACCCATTTTTATACCTCCCTTGTGTGTGAGTGTGTGTTATGTGTGGAAGCGAGTCCCACCTACACTCGCACTTAACACTAAATTACCTTCCTACGCTTTATGATTGATAAAAGATCGTTGTTTTTGTCGATCATAAGAATTGCCTTTTTTACCATAATTACCTTGACGAGTATTATTAGTTAAAAGATTAAGAGTCATATTGGTCAGTTGTAATGAATTATTAATTAAACTCCCATTAAGCTGATTGATAATTTTTAGTTCTTCAACCAAGTCACTAATCTTACTTTGTAATTCTTTTAATTTATGATTATAATTTCCATTTATAGGTTCAATTAAATCAGAAATCTTTCTATCTCCAACCAAATTTTGACGAACTTTCTCTAATTTAATAATCCCTTCTAAAATCTTATCTTCATGGTCGACAATCTTTTCTAAAGTTTCTATCTCTTCATTTATAATAACCTTTTGTTTTTTTTCACTCAATTCATACATCTTCTGATATAGCTGATACTCTTTATCTAAAATGTCTATTAGTTTTTCAACATTGATATCCTTCATAAAGAACACCCTTTCTAAACAAACTTATTGATAACTTGGTCCAACATCTTCTTAGCTATATCTTCGCCAGAGACATTATAATCTCCTTGTTTAATATCCCTTTTTAGCCTAGTAATTCTTTCCTCTCTCTCCTTAGAGGTAGCTTGTAATTTGCCTTTAAAATTCTGTAATTCTAAAGCCTCTTTTGATAAAGAAATTTGATCTCTTTTACGGGTCTTGTCTGTTTTCTTTTCATTTTTAACTTGATTATTATTGTAATTTTTCATGATTTGAGATATTCTATTTTGATTAATCTTCATTCAATCACCTACTTTCCTATAAGCTGAGATACCAATCAGAATTTTAAACTTAACCCTAAACTTAAAACTACTGCAATATTAAGATTAAATTTAGACTTAAACTTAAACTTTACACAATTAGTACTTATTTACTTTAAATTATCGATAAATTATGCTGTCAGTTTAATTCTCCTCTTACATAATAAAAAAGGGTTAAGGCAAATTAACCGACTATAGGTCAGTTTTTCTACCTTAACCCTCTAAATTCAGCCTATCTTCTTTTTTTGATTCTATCTCCTAAGAACATTTTATCATTATCCCTATCTCTTAAAGCTTGAGCCTTATCAGCATTTTTAACCTTCTCTATTCCAGATCTCAATTTATCACTACATGATTGGCAAAAACGCCCACTCTTGATAGGTGCTCCACAACGTTCACAATCTATAGTTATTTCAACACCATTTATTTGTAAAAATCTTCCCTCTTTTGCAAATTTCCTGATTATTTTTTCGTCTACTCCTGTTGCCTCATGGAGTTGTACGATAGTAGAGCCTGGATAATCCCATAAATAATCTTTTACAATTACAAATTGATCTTCTTCTTCTTGTAGACATTTAGGACATACCTTTGCACCAGCCACGGGAGCAAAGATCTTTTTACACCGTTTACACTTTTTTATTCCCATAATCTGACCTCCTTGAACGAAATTCTTTATATATATCTATAACTTCTTTAAATTTCGTCAAAATCCTCTTATGAGATTTGTTTTCATAGTGAATTCATAATAATCACAACCTTCTAAAGCGACCTTCCCTAACAAACTTTCTGATTATATTTTTAGAGATTCCAGTTGCTTGATGTATCTCATCTATTGTTGCTTTAGAATTATCCCAAAGATAATCCTTAACCTTAATATACTTCTTTTCTTCTTCGCGATAACATTTATCACATAATTCTCTGTTTTTTCTAATGAAGACCTTAGCACATTTTTTACAATTTTTTAATTCCATACTCCCACTCCCTTAAACCAATCTAAGGCAACCTAGTTATTAAATTTCGCCTTAGGAGTTAAAATCCCTTTTTAAACTCAAATCTCTGCCTGAAACTAAAGTAATTATCTTGATAGAATCAGCTCCATTATCTAACAAAATACGAGCTAACTCATCAACTGTTGCTCCAGTTGTGTAGATATCATCAACTAACAATATCCTTTTGCCACCAATATTTACACCCTCTTTAATCATAAACTTATTCTTTAAGTTCTTTAATCTTTCCTTTCTTGATAACTTACTCTGCTTAACAGTATCTTCACCTCTTATAAATAAACACTCTACACCAATCTTTAGATTCTCACCTATTCTTTTGGCTAATAGAAAAGCTTGATTAAACCCTCTTTCAGCTAAGCGGTTTGGATGAACTGGTACATAGGTTATAATATCAAAATCTTTTATATTATAGAACCTATTGGTATAGTTACTCATTAAATCCCCTAGAGGTCCTGCTAAAGTTCTATACTTACTATATTTAAATAGTTTAATATACTCTTTTAAACCACTATCATAAAGTCCTACTGACCTAGACTGATCAAAATAATGATTAGCATGCTGACAATCATAGCATAAATCTTGACTTGACAAGATCAACTTTCCACACTTTAAACAATAATCCTCTTTAATAAATTCTATCTTAGTAATACACTTTTCGCAAAGATTAATTTCACCATGACTAAACTCTCTGCCACAGACAGGGCAGTGTGGTAGTTCAGGAAAGATTAAATCTATTAATCCTTGATATAATTTAGCAAAGATAGCTTTCACTCCTTTTTACAAATATATTGATTGATTTTTCAAGTGATGGTTTATGGGGGTATTGGGGTACTTTAGTAATATCCCCCACCTAACCTCCCCCTTAAAAGGGGAGGAATAAAAAGAAGTTAAAGTCCTCTCCTTATCAGGGAGAGAATTTAGGAGAGGGTGATTTACCCACACTCACACTCGACACAAAGCGTCGCACTACCTCTATATTACAACATTAAAATATCAACTGTTCACTGCTCTTAAGATATCCTTTCTCTGCTGACTCTTCATTTAATAGCTGTATCTTCTCTTTAGCTTTTTCCATCTCATTACTAATACTCTCTCCCACAAACCAGACTTTACCTTGGGGATACTTTAATGATCTCCCAGAACGACCAGACATCTGAATTAAGGTCTCTTCACTGAAGACATATTCCCAGTCAGCAAAAAGTACCATTACATTTGCCTTCTCAACTGTTACCCCTCTCTCCATAATAGTAGTTGAGACCAAAATTGGGTAATCCCCGGCTAGAAAGGCTTCTCTTTTTTCTTCTCGTTGTCTATCTTGAGAATGGCTTCCCTGCACCCAACTTTGACCATTAATATCAGGAAAATATTCTGATATCTGTTGAGTAACTATCTCTACCAATTCCCTACTAGGAAGAAAAATAAAAACCTGATATAATTCTTGCTCTACCGATATTTTGAGTTTATCAATCACTACCCCAGGTAAAGTTAGCTCCTTTGATTCCTGATTATATTTTATTTCAGATTGAATAAACTCTGGTTCTGGAAGTGGATAACCATGGTATCTAGCGGATAGTTTAATCAACTTACTGTTGCTATCTTCTAAATTTACTAATTCTTCTTCACTAGGAGTCGCTGTCATATAAATCAGCTTCCCCCTTGGCTTTTTAGCTTTATGTAAGGAGCTTTTAAGTGTGTTACTACCTTTATAAGGGAAAGCATCCATCTCATCTAAGATGATCAAATCAAAGGCCTGATAATATCTCAACACCTGATGAGTCGTAGCTATTACCAAGCTAGCAGTTTGATATTTCATCTCACTACCACCATAGATGGCTTTTACTTCAACCTTAGGAAAAGCTTCTCTTAAACGTTCAGCTAACTCTATCACAACATCCTTTCTAGGAATAGCAAAGAGGACCTTCCCACCTCGACTAAGGATATCAGCGATAACCTCAAAGCTAACCTCAGTCTTTCCTGCTCCACAGACTGCCCAAACCAGTGCTTGTTGACAATCCTCATATAAGAAATCTATCAATTGATTAGATACTTTTTGTTGTAACTTAGTTAAATTAAATCGATATTTAGGCTCAATTATATCAAAGGGTTGAAAAGAATTAGCTACAGGAATGAAATACAGCGCCCTACATAAACGGGATTCACCCATTAAGATACACTCTTGGCAATAATAATCTTTGCCTTGACAATAATTACAATCTATTTCTACTAAATCTTCCTGATTATCACAACGTTGACAAATTAACTTATCATCAATATACCTAAGTGACGGTATCACTTCTAATTTACCTAATAACCTCAAATAAACTAATATTTTATCTAATTCCTTAATAGTTACCCTATTTTCACGTAATAACTGTCTAATCTCACTATAATAGATTTTTCTTCCTTGAATCAATTGATATACTTGCTTCCATTCTGATTCTTTAGGAAGGGATATTTTCTGAATTTGACTGATTGCAATCTCCTTTCCATCTAATTTATTCTTCATATCAAAGTTATTTAATATTTTTTTTAATTTAAATAATTTCTCTTCAATAATCTTTCCTAAAGTATCAAATTCCCAAAAAAATGATAAAAATTTTGTTATAATAAAGTCATTATCTAGAGGTTCTCCCTTCCGTTCATTAGGATTACTAATCTCGCCAAAGATATAATCTGCTAATCCTAAATTTAAAGACTTATTTAGATAAAAGGCTCTACTATTATCTGTAGATATAACACCTCTATCTAAATAGAAGTTAATATCTACTTCTGGATATTGAGAGAGACCTATTATATACTTTCTATTATCAGTCAATAAATAAATTATCGCTCCTTTATCAGCCATACCCCACCTCTTTTCCACATATTTACATATAGATCATTATATCTTCACTTTTGATTTGTGTCAAATTATGGTTATATGCTAATTTATTATGATATCCTAATATTCATTTTATATACTATTAATTTCAATCTAATGAATACAGGATTTAATAATTTCAGGCTATGAGGTAACTAAAGTTTGAGAGGTATGACTTTGAAATGAGGTTTAATGGGGATATCGCGACACTTTGTTTCAATTGACAATTGACAATTGGCAATTTACAATGCACAATTAAAAGATTAAGTTCTTAAAAACAATTAATCCAATAATGAATTATCTCAAATTTTATAAAATTTCTACTATAAATTTATGTGTTAATGGTCTTAATTTTAAATTGTACACTGTACATTGTAAATTAATTAGTGTCGCATTATCTCTCTATAGCATCATCTTTAAATCTCATTCTGGAGTCAAATAAATCTAAAAATACGGATAAATACAACAATTATATATTTATATATGTAAAAAAAAAATAAAAGCTACCTATTAGGTAACTTTTATCAGTTAGAATTAGTACGTATCATATAGCTCGCTCTTCAATTTTTCTTTTAATTCATCAATCTTACGCCGGGCACGTTGTAAGGCATTATCTACAGTCTTGACACTACCATCAATCTCATCAGATATCTCCTTATAGGATTTACCTTCTATGTATTTATTAAATACATCCCATTCTAATTGAGTCAACATCTGTCTTAATTGATAACTTACCTCTTTGACTAATTCCCGATTGACATAATTCTTCTCTGGATCATTGTGATGGTCTGGTAAGATATCCAATAGCGTACGTCCTCTTCCTCCATCATCCTTAGAATAACTTATTTTCTTATCAATAGAGGTGGAATTATTAAGCGGCATATGCTTTTGACGATTAGCTGTTTTAATCGCTGAAATAAGCTGTCGATTAACACATAAGTGAGCAAAACCACGAAAAGATGCTTCTCTTTTTACCTTATAATCTCTGATTGCTTTATATAATCCTACCAATCCTTCTTGAATAACATCATCATTATCTAGCCCTTTAATATAAAATAATTTTGACTTAGCATAAACAATATCAATATTATTGTTAATTAAATACTTTTCAGCCAGCTTGTCCCCATTCTGTGCTAACATAATTAGTTCATGCTCAGACATCTTATTATATTTATTACAGGCTTTACTCATCCTATCCCCACCTTATTTGGATGTTTTAACGTTGGTCCATAATAAACACAAATAATTATACCATATTATAGTTAGCTAGTCAAAGTGTAGTTAACTATTAGGTTCATTATTGATATGAGACTATATAGAGATAGTGCGACACTTTCATATCAATTTAGAATTGATAATGTACAATGTATAATTAAAAGATTAAAACCTTAAGTTATTCAATTAATTAAAAAATTGATACAATATTCATAAATTATTATCTAATATTTTGGATTTAAATGCTCTTAATTATAAATTATCAATTATACATTGTAAATTATTAAAGTGTCACAATACACCCATTAAGTCCCATTCTAAAATTGAATATCTATAATAATCAAGATTATCTCACTAATTTTGATAATAAGATATCTAATTTACCACCACTAGCAAGGTAAATAACAAAGACCAAAATTACCACCATAAGTACAAGTATCCCATACTCCATTAAATTGAAATTATTATTTTCCATAATTATCTTCCTCCGTAAATAGTGTGAGTGTCAGTGTAAGTAGAACCACAATACTAAAGAACTCTCATTAATACTAAAAAAAGGCAGATAGATAAATCCATCTGCCTAAAACACTGACTACATTAGTACTATCAAATATTTAAAATATTCTTGAACTTGCTCACACTAATCACTCACACTGCCACTAAATTAGTTTTTATCTCTCTTCTGATATTTTGTATGAAGTAGATGATGTGAGTGTCCACCTAAAGGTTCACCTAAATAATCATCATATAATTTTTTAATCATTGGATTTTCATGAGATTTTCTAATACTATCAGATTCATCAATGCTTCTTAATCCTAAAGCACGCTTTTGCTTAATCTCTTTACTTGTTGGAAGAGGTTGACCTCCACCTCCAACACATCCATTAGGACAAGCCATAACTTCAATAAAGTGATATTTACTATTTCCTGCACGTACTTCATCTAATAATTTAGAGGCATTAGCTAAACCATTAGCGATAGCTACATTAACTGTTTGACCAGCAACCTCTAAAGAAGCTTCTTGAATTCCTTCAAATCCTAAACCAAGTCTTCCTAAAGGCTCTCCATCTAACTCTTCTTTAACAGTTCTTAATGCTGCTTCAGTTACTCCACCAGTAGTTCCAAAGATAGTACCTGCACCAGTATGAGCACCTAGCATCTCATCATATTGTTCATCTGCTAAAGTAGTAAAGTTAATACCAACCTCTTTAATCATACGAGCCAATTCACGAGTAGTCAATACAGCATCTGTATCTCCAGCTAACTCCTCACGCTCTTTTTCAAACTTCTTAGCTGTACAAGGCATGATTGCAACAGTATAGATCTCTTTAGCATCAATATCAGATTCTTCTGCATAATAACTTTTAGAGATAGCAGAGAACATAGACATTGGAGACTTAGCACTTGATAAATGACTGATTAAATCTGGGTAGTTATGCTCACAGAACTTAACCCAACCAGGACAACAAGAAGTGATATGAGGTAAATTCTTCTCTCCTTTAAACCTCTTAATAAACTCATTTCCTTCTTCCATAATTGTTAAATCAGCTGCAAAATCTGTAGTAAATATTCTATCAAAACCTAATCTTCTCAAAGCAGCAGCCATCTTACCAGTTACTACTGTACCAGCTTCCATTCCAAATTCTTCACCAAGACTAGATTGGATAGATGGAGCAGTTTGTACTACAACATGCTTAGTGTCATCTTCTAAAGCAGCCCATACCTTATCAACTTCACTGATTTCAGTAAGTGCAGCAGTAGGACAAACAGTAGCACATTGTCCACAGTTAGCACAGTTAACTTCACTTTGTGGTAAATCAAATCCTGTACTTACAATAGAATTAAAGCCACGCTCTGTAAATTCTAAAGCAGATACTCCTTGCACCTCTTCACAAACTCTTACACAACGTCCACAAAGAATACATTTATTTGGTTCACGCTTTAAAGATGGTCCAGTAGCATCTACTGGTAGATTTCTCTTCTCACCTTCAAAGTCAACTCTAGTAATCCCTAAATCATGAGTAATATCTTGTAATTCACAGCTTCCGTTTCTGTCACAGCCTAAACAGTCATTAGGGTGATTAGCCAACAATAACTCTACATTTGTCTTTCTAGCAACTCTTGCTTTAGAACTATTAGTACTGATCTCCATTCCGTCATTAACTGGAGATACACAAGATGCTAATAGTCTTCCACTCTTTACATCTTCTACAACACAAACTCTACAAGAACCATGTAAAGATAAATCAGGATGGTAACAAAGAGTTGGAATCTCGATTCCTAACTCACGAGCAGCTTCTAATAAAGTAGCTCCTTGTTGAACTTCGACTTGCTGACCATCTATTGTCAAAGTAATGGTATCCATTCTTTAGTCACTCCTTCTTAATTTCTTAATTTCTTATTCAATTATGCTTGAGAAATTGCATCAAACTTACACTTACTTACACAAGCTCCACAAGAGATACATTTATCTAAATCGATTGTATGTGGCTCTTTTACAGAACCTTCAATTGCATCAACTGGACAGACTCTAGCACAAGCTGTACACCCAATACACGCATCTTCATCTATTACATAGCCCTTTAACATATCTTCACAAGCTCCAGCTGGACATGTTTCATCATAAATATGAGCTTCATACTCATGACGGAAATACTTTAACGTACTTAATACTGGATTAGGAGCAGTTTGACCTAGTCCACATAAAGAAGTAGATTTGATATTCTCTGCTAATCTTTCTAACATCTCAATATCTCCATCTTTACCTTCACCAGAAGTAATTCTATTAAGAATTTCTAACATACGTTTTGTACCTTCACGACATGGAGTACATTTACCACAAGACTCACTTTGAGTAAAGTTTAGGAAGAATCTAGCCACATCAACCATACAAGTACTATCATCCATTACTACTAGTCCACCAGATCCCATCATTGCTCCAACTTCAATTAATGAGTCATAATCAACTGGTAAATCTAATAATTCCTCTGGTAAACATCCACCAGAAGGTCCACCGATTTGAACAGCCTTGAATTTGTTACCATCAGAGATTCCTCCACCAATATCATAGATAATCTCTTTCATAGTAATACCCATTGGTACTTCAGCAAGACCAGTGTTATTAATCTTACCAGTTAAGGCAAATACTTTAGTACCTTTACTTCCTTCAGTACCAATTGCTTTATAAGCCTCTGCACCATCTCTAATAATGTTTGGCACATTAGCATAACTCTCTACGTTATTGATATTAGATGGTTTACCCCATAAACCTTTTTCCGCTGGGAATGGTGGTCTTGGACGAGGCATACCACGCTTACCTTCAATTGAATTCATTAATGCAGTCTCTTCACCACATACGAAAGCTCCTGCACCTGCTTTAATGTGTAGATCAAAGTTAAAGTCTGTACCGAAGATATTTTCTCCTAATAATCCGTACTCTCTAGCATCATCAAGAGCTTTTTGTAAACGTTCAATAGCCAATGGATACTCTGCACGCACATAAACATATCCTTCGTCGGCACCAGTAGCATAAGCACCAATCATCATACCTTCGATAATTCTATGAGGATCTCCCTCTAATAAACTTCTATCCATAAATGCACCTGGGTCACCTTCATCAGCATTACAGATAACATATTTCTTATCACTTTTAGCTCCAGCAGCAAATTGCCATTTTAGTCCTGTTGGGAATCCTCCACCACCACGACCTCTTAATCCTGCTTCTTTTACTTCTTCGATAACCTCTTGAGGAGTCATTTCAGTTAAAGCTTTACCGATAGCTTCATATCCACCAGTAGCAATATATTCTTCGATACTTTCTGGATCCATATGACCACAATTTCCTAAAACTAATCTCTGTTGTTTTTTATAGAAATCAATTTCCTCATAAGAAGGAATACTCTTTTTACTATTTGGTTCAGTATATAATAATCGCTCTACAGTTCTTCCCTTTAAGATATGCTCCTCTACCAATTCAGGCATATCCTCTGGAGTCAGTTCACAATAGAATACTCCTTCAGGATACATAATCATAATAGGTCCCTTTTCACAGAAACCATGACAACCAGTCTCTACTATTTTAATTTCACTAGTCAAATCATGTTTAGCTAACTCATCTTTTAAAGCATCTTGAGCCTGTTTACAACCAGAAGAAACACAACCTGTTCCTCCACAGACCAGAATATGCGATCTATAAATTGATTGTTCCATTATCCTTTTACCTCCTTGATAACTTGGAATTGATTAGTCTTCTAATTTAGCAACAGCTAAATCCTCTACAACCTTACCGTTAACTATATGCTCAACAACAATTTTACTTACATCATCTGTAGTTAAATTGCCATAAGTTATTCTATCTTTACCTGGCATTTGAACATCTAATAATGGTTCCTTTTCACACATTCCAATACAGCCAGTTTGTGTTACAATTACATCTAAATTACGCTTGTTTATCTCTGCCATAACAGCCTTTAAAATCTCTCTTGCACCTGCAGCAATTCCACAAGTACCCATACCTATAATTACTTTTGGCTTATTACTAGTCTTTCTAGCCTGTATATCTTTTTGAGCCTTCTCTCTTAACTTTCTTAATTCTTCTAATGATTTCATCAATTATTCACCTCCGCAAGTCTTCTAAACCTTCAGTTAGGTAACCTTCTAGCCAAGACAATATTTCAGGAAGATTAATCTGAACATCTTCAAGTTCATCTTTAATTATCCTTGTATCAAAAATAAACTCATTATCATTAATTAGATGCCTATACAGTAGATCAAGGTCTGGATTCACCGATAAAATAGTAATTATAGTACCTACGATATCACCCAAAGGAGCTCTATCAATATGACTATATTTAAAATCAACAGTAATTACCGTCCCTTCTTTTAAGGTTGACTCAAGCTTCAAATCACCTTCACACTGCCTAGCAGCTTGTTGGAATAAGGATAAACCCAATCCAACCTTTCTTGTGGTCCGAGAAGTTACAAAGGGATTTAAGACTATCTTTTGTAACTCTTGACTCATCCCACAGCCATCATCAGTAATCTCAATTAATAATCTATCATTTTTGACATCTTCATTGATTAATAGCTGAACCAACTTTGCTTCTGCTCTAATAGAATTTTGGATGATATCCAAAATATGCAAAGACAACTCTCTCATAGTCTTAAGCTTTATATTTATCTAAAATAGCTGGAATTTTATCAGGTGTTAAACGACCATGAGTATCATCATTAATCATAATAACTGGAGCTAAACCACAAGCACCAATACAAGCTACTGATTCTAAAGTGAATTTAAGATCTTCAGTAGTCTCTCCATCATCTACACCCAATTCCTCTTTTATCTTGTTTAATACTTGACCACCACCACGTACATGGCAAGCAGTTCCCAGACATACACGGATAATATTCTCTCCGCGTGGCTCTAGATGGAATTGCGAATAGAAAGTTACTACACCATAAACTTGACTTAAGGAAAGATTTAATGCATTAGAAATCTCCTTAATAACCTCTTCTGGTAAGTAACCATACTCATCTTGAGCTTTTTGTAATACAGGAATTAAATCCTTTTGCTTTCCTTCATATCCTTCTAAGATAGTTTTTAATGGAGCTAAATACTTCTCTTTACTTTCTGCAGAATTTCCACATTGGCATTGACCCATTGTATTTCGCTACCTCCTTTAGTATAATTTACAACTTAATAATGTGATATATATTACAGTAATTATAACTCATATGAGTTATAATCATTTTAAAACTTAATGATAATAATAATCAAAACCAGAAATGTGAATTATATCACATTTCTAACTTACGAATTTAATTATACCGTGTCCCTCAATATAATGTCAAAATTGATATTGCTTTAACAAACTGAGCTAAGTTAAGTAATAGCTGGAGTTGACGGGGGTTATTATGTTGTAGTTGATAATGATTTTCATTATTTTTTGTAAATAAAGATGGGTGGTTGATATTTAATTAACAATTATATGATCTATAGTTCCATTATATGCTTAATTAATCCAAAAAAGAAAAAAAGAGAGACCAAATCCCTCTTAGTATCTTTTTGATATCTCTGTTATGATATTGGTTGTAGATGCACCTTCTATCTCTGATACCAATTCAATTTTACCTCCATAGCGTGCTACAACTTCTGCTTCTGGCAACTCCTCTATTTGATAATCGCCACCTTTAATATAGATATCAGGCTTTAAAATAGAAATAGTTTGATTGGCTGTTCTTTCAGAGAAGATAGTTATATAATCGACCACCTCAAGGTTTGCTAACATTTCTGCTCTCTCCATTTCAGGAATAATTGGTCTTTTCTCCCCCTTTAATAACCGAACCGATGAATCACTATTTAGAGCAACTACCAATAAATCTCCTCTGTTTTTAGCTTCTGCTAGATAGCGAGTGTGCCCTACATGGAGGATATCAAAACAACCATTTGTAAAGACAATATTCTTACCCTCTGCTTTTTGTTCTGCTAAGATATCCTTTAATTCTTCTCTTGAATAGATTTTCTCTGTAATCTTCATTGAGCATCACCAATAATTTCAGATAGTTCTTCTCGGCTAGTTGTAGCAACACCAGATTTTTTGACTACAATTCCAGCAGCATAATTAGATAATTTCATCGCTTCTACCATTCCTGCACCACTTGCTAAAGCTAAAGCCAATGTGGCTATTACTGTATCACCAGCACCTGTAACATCAAAAACTTCGGTATAATTTGAAGCTGGAATGTGGGTTGTTCCCTCATCAGTAAAGACTTGCATTCCTTCCCCGCCTAAGGTTACTAGCATTGCTTTAGACTCTAAACTTTCTTTTAACTTCCACCCAGCCCTTTCAACAGCATTGGCTGAAGTCAATTTAAATCCTACTGCTTTTTCTGTCTCTTCTTTATTTGGCGTAGCAATAGTAATCCCCTTAAAACTCATCAATTCATATCTAGAATCAACAGCTATAATCTTATTATGTTGATTAGCCATAGCAATTATCTCTGCTTTAACCCTATCAGTAAAGACACCATTACCATAATCTGATAAGATTAGAGCATCAATTTTAGAGATGATTTCTTCTACATAACTAATCAATTTCTCTTCAATCTCTTTAGAGATATCATGAGTCTCCAGCTTATCTACTCTTACCATCTGTTGCTTGACAGTCTGACCACCACCAGCTAGGATTCTGGACTTAACTGAAGTTGGTCGGGAATTATCTATAATTAAACCATCAGTTATCATTCCATCTGCTTTTAGATGATTTACCAGTTTCTCTCCAACTATATCATCACCAATTACTCCTGCTAAATAGACTTGACCACCTAAAGCAGCCACATTATTAGCAGCATTGGTTCCTCCACCAGGTAATATTTTATGACCAGTGTGTCTTAATATTAAAACTGGAGCTTCACGAGATAAGCGTTCTGGTTGTCCAATAATAAATTCATCGGCAATCATATCTCCTAACACCAAAATCTTCTGTTCTTCAAAGAAAGTTAAATAATCAAGCAATTTAGCCATTAATCTTCCCTCACTTCAAGATCCATTAGTATCCATTCAACGGCATCAAATAAGTCTTCAGCTATATAATCAGGCTCTACCTTCCAATCATCTTGTGCATTTTGATAATCACCCATTCCATAGCCAGTCAACACTAAAATTCCTTTAGCGCCTACTCGATGAGCTACTTCAACATCACTGATCTTATCACCAATCATATAAGACTTCTCTAAATCAACACCAAACTCTTCTTTTCCCTGCAATAACATTCCAGGTTCTGGTTTGCGACAGTTACATTCTTTCTTAAACTTTCCTTCTCCTACCCGTGGATGATGATGGCAATAATAGATTGCATCTAAATAAGCATCTTCTGCTTCTAATAAATCTTCTAACTTATTATGAACTTGTCCAATCATCTCTTCTTTAAAATAACCTCTAGCAACACCTGCTTGATTAGTTGCTAAAATTGCTTTAATTCCAGATTGATTTAATTTCTTAATTGCTAATCCACTTCTGGGAAGTAATTCATATCTATGAGGATGATTTACATAACCAATCTCTTTACTTACTGTTCCATCTCTATCCATAAATACTGCTACATTACTTAAGTCCATCTAATATAAACCCCTTTTCTTAAAAATAATATCTAGTTCCAATATTTAAACCTTCAGTGTCCTCTTGTCCTGAAAACTTCCTATGTCCAACCTCTAAGTAAATATTCTCAGTTATTCTATAATCAAAGCCTAACATATAGCCCAAATAGTTCTTGTCTTTCTTTAATAAGACATCTATTCCTAAATTTAAGTCCAAGAGTTTATTCTCACTTTTAGAATATAAGATCCCAATTCTAGGATAACCATCTTCAAAATCAGTATGATAACCCAAAACAGCAGTTATATCATAATCTAATTTATCTACAAGATTAAATTTAGTATTAATATCTAATATATCATTTTCATTATCATTATCATCTTCATCACCAATATATGTGTATATTCCCTCAATTCCTAAGTTTGATGAAATTCCAAATTCTGTCTCTAAATTTAAAGCTCTAACCTCTCCATCTAAAACTTGAACTCCATAGGCTAAAGAAGAGTCACCTTTATCTACCTCAGCTTGTGACATAGCATTAACAATAGTACTATTAAAAGCAGATATAAAACAGAATACTAACAATGGTATAATTATTATAGTTTTTATTTTCACTATTAGTCCTCCTTAATTATAGATTACCCTATTTATCTTAAAGTTATCATTATGTATCAGATCAACCTCTTTAATATCTTCTATCTTATTACCATGCTCATCTTCAATAATCCTGACAATAGGTCGCCCTAAGTCTTCTTTATTGACATCTACTACTATGCCAACTTGCTTATTATTTAATTCTACCATTGCTCCTACTGGAAAAACAGCCACATGCTTAAGTAAAGCATCTACACATTCAGGGTTTAATTTAACTCCTTTTAATTCATTAATAATCTTTAAAGCCTCATGGGGCATCAATTTTCGCTTATAAACTCTATCACTAGTTAAAGCATCATAAATATCAGCTACTGTAACTATCTGAGCCCATTTGCTGATTTCTTCACCTTTAAGTCCTCTTGGATAACCAGAACCATCAACATATTCATGATGTTGATAAGCAATATGGGCAGATAAAATACTTATCCCTGCAACTTCTCTAATAATATGATAGCCATAGGTTGAATGTTGCTTAACCTCTTCATATTCTTCTTCTGTTAGTTTACCTGGTTTCATAATTATATCTTTATCTACTTTAGTTTTACCTACATCATGTAAAAAGGCTCCTATTGCTATCTTCTTAACCTCTTCTCTAGTATAGTTAAAGTGTAATGACATCAAAATTGATAAGATTGTTACACCTACAGAGTGTTGAAAAGTATAACTATCATAAGTTCTAATATCATTTAAGTGTATAACCACATGGTTTTGTAGAAGAATCTCATCTAAAATACTATCTACTGCTTGATTAACTTTAGCAAGATCAATTTCTGAGCCCGATTTAATAGACTCCATAGTATTTTTTACAACTTTAATTGCTTCTAATCTTGTTTTATCAGAGATAGGTTCTGGAGCCTTTATATCTGAAAAATTATCATCCATGATATAAATCTCAGGTATATTCATCTTTTTTAATCGTTCAATATAATTATCCTTTAAAGCCATACCTGCACCAAGTAATAATTGTCCTGATTCATTATAAATTGTCTTTGCTAGTTTCATTCCTTCTTCTAATTTATCAATTGGAATCGGCTTCATATTATCCCACCATTTCCTCAATTATTCTAGTTTTATAGTTAACACCTCTATACGTTGATGCTATCCATGTAATAACTAGTTAATAAGATATACCAACTACAACATTATAAAACACAATCTCAAAATACTGCCTCAAGAACTTCTATTTATTATAACATATTTAAATGAACAATTCATTTTCAACTTTAAATTTATTATAATTTTATTGTTATAAGCTAATATATCAAAATTAATATTAATAAAAAACAACTAAATTATCCATATTATCATTCACTTTAGTATACTTATTCTTCACCAAATTTATCATTAATAACTTCAAGAATTTTATCTAAAGCCACCTTCTCATCCTTGCCATCAGCTTTAATAATAATATCTTCCCCATAACCAACAGCCAAAGACATAACACTTATTATACTCTTTAGATTTGCTTCTCGATTTTCATGAATAATTTGAAGATCACAATTAAATTTATTAGCTGCATCTATTAATAATGAAGCAGGTCTTGCATGTAATCCAGTCTTATTTTGAATAGTAACTTTTTGAGTTAACATTCTATCACCTCTTAACTATAATTTTTTTATTACTTCTATATTCAACAAGTAAATTCCTTTTAAATTTTAATTTTCCACTGTAGTAACCGATTATCCTACTTAATAGATACTCTGCTTTTTTAGAATTTATCAACTATATAAACTTCAAAATTTGAAATAGAATTTATAACCTTTACTTCGACATTGTTATTTAACATAAAGATAGAAGGGGTGTTAAAACAACCCTTCTATCTTTGAACTTTATACCCATGGTAATAAGCTGATAATTTGTGAATATATAGGATTAAGTTCAATAATATCTCTATCTTTATAGCTTTCAAATAATTTTCCACTACACTTATGACAGTATTCTTGTGAAGAAATATTTACTTCTCCACAATACCTGCATTTCACCTTCATACTAATCCCCTCCTTGTATATAACTTATAAACTTATAAGGTTATATGACCTGTTATATTATATTCAAGAAATATTAAAATGTTAAAACCTTTTATTTCAATATAAGGAATATAATAAACAGTGATGGGGAATGAGTGAAAAACTAAGAAACTATTAATCATTATTTTTAATTTTATTAATTAAAAAGCACCTCTGCTCAAAATTGAGCAGAGGTGCTTTTTAGGCAAAAGTCTAGATGCCATTATATCCAATTATAATTTAACTACATTAGCAGCTTGAGGCCCTCTATCTCCCTCAGTAATTTCAAACTCTACTTCTTGTCCTTCTTCTAAAGTCTTAAATCCTTCATCTTGGATAGATGAAAAATGTACAAATACATCATCTCCATCTTCTCTTTCGATAAATCCATAACCTTTTGCTCCATCAAACCACTTAACTGTTCCTCTTTCCATAAAACTTAATTCCTCCTATTTCTTAACTATTAGTTAACTTCATTATAACATAGTAGTAAAATTTTATCAAAAAACTTTTGGATATTATTACCTGTCAGCTTCATATGTTCTAATTTTACTAAGTAATTTAACTAATTTTGTATAATACGCGTATTATGATGTTGATTGTGAAGCTAACCGTATTCCCAGTTATAGTATATCAAATTATAAAGATTTAATTCCAAAATAAAAATTTTTTCTAATTATTTTATTGAATTAAATTTTATAATTCCACTCAGTTTCTCTGATTAAGATATCAACCACTTCTTCTAAATAACCCTGATCTACTTCATCAAAGCGTTCTGTAATTGGACTATCTATATCTAATACACCTTTGATCTGATTATCAATAATAATTGGCACTACAATCTCCGAACGAGAAGCTGCATCACAGGCAATATGTCCAGGAAAATCATGAACATCTTTGACTACTAAAGTTTCCTTTTTTTCAACAGCACTACCACATACCCCTTTACCTTTAGCTATTCTAACACAAGCTGATTTTCCCTGAAAGGGTCCTAATACTAATTGATCTTCTTGCCATAAATAAAACCCTGCCCAATTAACTTCTTCCAAATTATTATATAACACTGCTGATATATTAGCTAAATTAGCAATTAAATCCTTTTCAGCTGAAGTCAAACCTCTTACTTGTAAGATTATATTTTTATAAATTTCTTCTTTATTCATATTTATTGCTCCTTTTGCTTATAATTATTCATTCTTTATAATAATGGGGTTTTTATCTAGTTAGTGATGATTAATGAATAGATTGCGACACTTTTTACTTCAGTGTATAGTTGATAATTGATAGTTGACAGTTAAGTTCAAAATCATTTAAACATAGGTTTTTAGTCTTTTAACTATCCACTACACACTATCAACTATCAACTCTAAAGTGTCGCATTATCTCTCTTAATAGTCACTTTTTCAAATTATATTAGTCCAAATCCATCCCATTAAGAATTTCCCTTAAGCTCTTTAACTCCTCTTTGCTCAAAGTAATACCTTTGCCCATCTTCTCATGATCAGGTGCCCAATCTCTTAAATCATACTTGGGGGATCTATTATTCCAACTGATAAGATTTAGCTCTTTAGTCCATCCTTTAGGTGATTCTGAAATTTTTCCTACCTTATCAATGATTTCATACTTTATATTTGCCATTAATATCCTCCTTTTTTCAATTATAATTGCCAAAAACTCATAGTTATGTAAGTAAGCAATTAAAAAATATATCCCTAATAAGTAAAAGATATTCTTTAAAGAATACCTTTTATAGTTGATTATTTTTCTATATTATTTTTATTATTCCTTTAAATAAGATAAATTTTATTATAATATCGAGCATATAATGGTCTACCTAACACCAATATAGATAACTTAATACCAAACTATGATCTTTCGACCATAATCAAGCAGGTCATTACCCATACTGATGCTTCGTTCAACTACAGATAATACCTACACAGCTATAGCTAACCTCTCAGCTAAATATAACCATTTTGGCACTACCTATAATCTTAGCTCGACTCTATATAATCAGTTTCAATCCCATTATAATCAGAATAACCGACTATAATGAAACCTTTGCTAACCATATAGAATCTGCCCTCTGACTATATACCAGCTAGTTTATAACCAGCATATAATCTTTGGTCGACCTATATATCCCCTTGTAAAGAAGCATATATAAATCTTAGCCCAACCATTATATACCCGACACCATTATTCTCTACTTTTTTAAACTAATTTATGTTGCTAATTATTGTAATTTGTGTTTGCTTATCACTATGATTTAGCGATTCAATCTAAATAACTTTAACTCTTTTCTACCTTCGCCTAAACACAAATCTCTTAATAGCTGTCCTCCTAAAATAGCATACAATATTCCATTTGAACCATACCCCAAATTGAAATAGCAATTAGGCATCTGTTCATACCCTCCTATATAAGGAAGCCCATCCTTAGTAGTTGCAAAGATTCCACTGAAACTATAGTCAACTTCTATACCCTGAATCTCTGGAAAGTATGACTTCAATTTATTGAGCAAGATCTCATACTTTTGTTTGGATACAAGATCATCATTAGAAAGATTAGACATTTTGCTTGTCTTCTTTCCAAGACCTTCATCCTCACCACCAAAAATAATGCGTCCTTCACCAGTTGTTCTAATATAATTATAAGCATGCTTATTATCACGAATTATACAGCTATTATACCATCCATCAAAGTCATTAACTGGCTTAGTAGCAATAGCAAAGCTTCTAGAGAAAGTAGCAACCTTCTTGTTAAAATACTTCTTTGCCTCATAACCTGTCGCAATTATTACCTTATTAGCTTTTATATCAAAGTTATTGGTAGTCTCTAGCATTACATGGTCATTTTGAGGGTTTATATTCTCTACTTCTGTATTCTCAAAGACCGTCAATCCCTGCTCTGAACTCTTTCTAATCAGAGCATGAGCAAACCTATACGGATCGATCTGAGCTACTCCTCTCCTTGAATAGATTCCTCCTTCTATTTCTAGACTAAATTTACTTTTAGCCCTATCTCTATCAAAAAATTCTACATCAAAACCATGTTTCTTCCGCAAGTCATACTCTTTCTTCAAAGCAGATGCTTCAGCAGGATTATCGGTATAATAAAGACATTCCTTTAGCTCAAAATCAGACTTATCATCAAGTTTTCCTATAATTTCCTTTATATCATATACAGCTTGTTCACAGAGCTTAAAAGCCTCAACAGCATTCTCCTCTCCAATCATACTACTTAAACCATTTAAATCTGTGTCAATCTCATATTGTAGAATTGAAGTTGATGCTCTAGTACTGCCATAACCAATTCGATTCTTTTCTACTATTACAGTATTAATTCCTGCTTCTGTTAAATAATATGCAGTAATTGCTCCTGTCACTCCACCACCTATTATTAAGACATCACATTCTATATCACTATTTAAATAAGTATACTGATTGCTAATTCTATCAATACTTGTCCAAAGCATATCTCCTGCTACTAATTTCATATAAGTTCCTCCGATTTATTATATATAATAGTTAATCATTATTATTTTTAATTTTTTTGAGAGGATTATACTATTTTTATTTAGTTAGTTTTCAAAAAATAAAAAAAGAGTCTCCCAAATAAATTTGGAAGACTCTTTTTTTCCTAAGTAATAATCTATATATTACTGCTCACGCATAATATCCAATTATAACTTAATTACATTTGCTGCTTGAGGACCTCTATCTCCTTCAACGATATCAAACTCAACAGCTTGACCTTCGTCTAGAGATTTGAATCCGTCACCTTCGATAGCTGAGAAATGTACGAATACGTCATTTCCGCCTTCTTGCTCGATAAATCCATAACCTTTTTCTGCATTAAACCATTTTACTGTACCTTTGTTCATAAAAAATAATTCCTCCTATTTATCGCCTTGTTAGGCCTTAATGACTTAATTATAGCATATAAAATTAGTATCGTCAAAGAAAAATTAAAAAAACTTGGGATTTGCTAGTGATAATATAGAATCTACAACCTTCTATAGCATATTCTTGGCTAAAAAAAGGAATAATAATCATATACCTATTGGAAGGGTGATTGAAATAAAACCTCATTTAATATTTGTAGCTATATCCACAGTTCTTTTAGCAATAATCATTTACTTAATACCCAAAAATTTAAAAAAGCATGAAATCTATACAATGTCTGTTTTAGCAATACTACTAGGCACAACTGCAGATTTAATCTTTGCAGTAAAGTATAACCTTTACATATTAGTTACAGAAGATATAGATTATTCTCCAATATTTGTAGGTTTTTTTATTTATCCAGCCTTTAATTTAATAATTTTAAACTATTTTCCTTATAAAAAATCATTATGGCAGAAAATTATATATATTTTTATCTGGACAATAATCTCTCTATTATATGAAGTAATATCAGTTAAAGTAGATTTTTTACACTATAGGACATGGACACTACTATATTCTGCAATAGTCTATCCAATTGTCATTATCTTTTTTTCATATAACTTATATCTTTATAGAAAATTGGTTAAGGATAATTTAAATGAGTAGATTTAAAATTTCTATTCTTACATTTTTAATTATTTGATAATAAGTATATCACTTAGATATACTTATTATTTCATTTTAAGCGAAGCAACAGTCTCAACATGTCCAGTATGTGGGAACATATCTACACACTTAACCTGCTCTATCTTATATCCTGCATCCTGAAATTCCTTTAAATTTGATGCTAAAGTCTTAGGGTTACAAGATACATAGACCATCTCTTCACATCCAAAATTGACTATCTTAGGCAAAGCTTTAGGATGAATTCCTGCACGAGGTGGATCAATAATAATCAGATCTGGTTTCTGCTCTAACTCATCAATCTTCTCTAATACATCGCCTGCAATAAAACGGCAGTTATCCAATCCATTCAACTGAGCATTCTCTTTAGCCATCTCTACAGCTTCATCGACTATCTCAATCCCAACTACCTCTTTGGCCTTAGATGCTACAACTTGTCCAATAGTCCCTGTTCCACAGTACAAATCATAAACTATTTTGTCCTCAGCAATACCTAAAAATTCTTTAACCACAGAATATAGCTTTTCTGCTCCAAGAGTATTTGGCTGGAAGAAGGAGAATGGCTTAACCTTAAACTTTAATCCTAATAACTCTTCATAGTAATAATCTCTACCATAATGAATAATTAACTCTTCACATTTAACAGCATCAGAGAAGTCGTCATTGATAGTCTGTAAAAATCCAACTAGCTCTCCCTTATAGTCTAGATTCTGTAATTTTTCACTTAATTCAATAGGATCATGGTCTATTTGAGATGTGGTTACAAGATTGATTAAAATCTCACCTGTATTCAGACCCTTTCTGACCACTAAATGGCGTAAATATCCTTCTCTGCTCTGAACATGATACTTCTTAAAGCCTTTTTCTCTAAAGTAATCTAGAACCGTTGTTAAAATTATTCTAAAATCATTATCTACTAACTTACAATTATCTACACTGATAATATCAAAACGCCTTGCTCTAGGGTGCATCCCCAATTGGAGCTCTCCATCCCGCTCTAAATCTCCAAAGCTAAATTCCATCTTATTTCTGTATTCAAAGATGTTAGGACTAGGCTCAATTCCTAAAAATTTATAATCCTCTATTCCATTTTCATCAAGTAATTTCTTAACCTGCTTTGCTTTATTTTCAGTCTGTAATTTATATTCGATACTCTGCTGACTACATCCTCCACACTCTCCATAGTGGGGGCATTTTGCATCTATCTCCAAGGGGGAGCTCTCCAATACCTCTAACAATTTTCCTTTATAGTGGTTACTCCTCTTTCTAGAAAGAAAGGTCTTAACCTTCTGCCCTGGCAGAGCATTCTTTACTCTAATCTCATGCCCATCGACATAAGCAACACCTGTATTAGGAAAGACTGTATCCTCTATTGTAACCTCTAATACTGCTCTTTTTTTGACTTTATCCATGGTTTTTGCTCCTTTCATATTGCATATGAATTAATTTATATAATACATTTTAAATAAGACTATAGAATGATAATGCGACACTTTCGTGTCGAGTGTGAGCTATGAGTGTGAGTGTATTTAAAATCTCTTTTTATTAGAGCATACTCACACTCACACACCAACTTACACTTATAAAAAGTGTCACTTTATCTCCATTAAATTTCACCTTATAACTGTACACTGTCAACTATCAACGCTACACTCTCAATATGATAAGTCTGTGGGAACATATCTACAGGTTGAACCTCTATAGTCTTGTAGCCATGTTCATCTAAATATTTTAAATCCCTTGCTAAGCTACTTGGATTACAGGAGACATAGACTATCCTGTCTGGTTCCATCTCTACAAAGGTCTTTAGTACATCTTCATGACACCCCTTACGTGGTGGGTCAACTATAATTACCTCAGGGATAAAGTTCTTCTTAAGTTCAGCTAAGACCTCTCTTACCTTTCCAACTTGGAAATGACAATTCTCTATCCCATTCAACTGAGCATTCTCTTTAGCTGCTTCAATTGCTTCTTCTACAACTTCTATCCCATAAACCTCTTTAGCTTGATCAGCAACATAAAGGGTAATCGAACCTAATCCACAGTAAGCATCAATTACCTTCTCCCGACCAGTTAATTTTGCATACTCTAAAGCTTGATCATATAATACTTTGGCTTGTAAGGTATTAACTTGAAAGAAGGATAATGGGGATATCTTATACTTAACCTTACCTATGTAATCAAAAATATGATCCTGACCTACTAGAGTTTTAGTTAACTTACCTAAAACCACATTGGTCTTTTTAGAATTAATATTATGCTGTACACTAACTAGCTCAGGAATCTCAGCCATCAATCTATCAGCCATCTCTCTTCCTTCAGGAAACTTATTATCCTTAGTTACAAAGATTAACATAGCTTGATTGGTACAGACCCCTACTCTAATTACTAGGTGTCTCATCAAACCCTTATGTGCTTTCTCATTATAGATACTGATACCATACTCTTCAATCAACTTAATAGCTTCTCTAGATATTCGGTTGATTAAAGGATGTTGAATCCCACAATCATTGATATCAACAATATCATGGCTTCCTGGGGCATAAAAACCTGTAATCACCTTATTATCGCTATCTAATCCTAAAGGGAACTGAGCTTTATTCCGATAAAAGAAGGGATTATCCATTCCTTTTACAGGATTGATCTTAATGTCTTGCAATTTCCCTATTCTCTCAATATTATCCCTGACAATCTCCCTTTTATGCTCCAATTGAGCCTGATAATTTATATGCTGAACCTGACATCCTCCACACTCTTCACTAAAAGGACAAGATGGAGTAATCCTATGCTCTGACTGATCAAAAATCTCTAATATTTCACCTCTCCCATAACTCTTCTTGACTTGAGTTATCTTCACTTTAGCTCTCTCTTTTGGGACACCCTTAGGAACAAAGATAGCAAAACCATCAATTCTTCCTACAACATCGCCTCCATGGGCTAAGCTTTCTAATTCAATAGTTACTATATCTCCAACATCTACTGGTCTTTTAGCCATTAATCTCGCTCCTTAACAAATTTATTATTATATTTTATTGATCTTAAGCATATACATTATTAGGTCAATTAAATTTATGGTTATAAGATCATATAACCCACTAATATTAATAGCATTAGCTAAGTCTTTAGCTATGATTCTATTTTCTATATAAAAAAGAACTTACCTGCTTAAAGGGGTGATAAAATGCTCAGAAAAGAGACTAGAGATAATATTGAGAAGCTAATTCAAGAATTAACTTGGAAAAGACAGAAGAGTAAAGATACTAAAGAAAGATTTAAACTAAAAGCAAGAATAGAACAATTAAAACTATTAAAAAGCATCCAAGCTAAATAACGTTCTAGATATTTTAGGATTTATTTACTCTTTTGTAAATTAATGTAATTAAAGAATATATAATGTTGTAATTTATTTATTGATTTCCAACCCTTTCACTGTTACAATGGTATATATATTTATAAAAGGTAAATAATATGAAAAGGGGCAAAGAAGTATAATCTCTAACTGGTCACCTGGATTATATGGAGCTAATGGTGAACCCACCCTATGTTTCTTATAAAAATGGAAAAGTCACTTATCTTATAAAGAAGATTAGGGGGAAAAATTATGACTAAATTATTTAAAAAGTTATTTAAATCTAATGTAATTAAGTGTTCAGAGGTAGCAGACGAATTGATACAACTTATTAGAGAAGAGAGCAATAAAAAGTTAGCTGCTTTAAATTTAACCAATGATAGAGAATCAGATTTTGACTTTACCTTAAACTGTAGCTATTTCTTTAGCTATTTATTAGCCACTCGTAATAATGATATAAATATAAACTCAGTAGCTATAGAAAATATCACCCACAATTTTGCTACTTACATTGTAGATTATTATATAGAGCAATATAACTTGGAAAAAGATACAGATGAATACTTAAATAAACTATACAAAAAAACAAAAGCTTTAATTAATCTCTATGAAAATAGTAAAGAAAAAAGAAAGATGAATTCTATCAAAAAAGTAACTGAAAATTTATTGGCTAATCTAGAAGAGGATAATTCTAATAAATTAGAATTATTATCAAGTTTAATCATTCATAATATGACCTTAACTCAAGACTTCTTACTTAATATCTCTCGTAGATATTCACTAGCTAATTAATTTTTTGTCTTATTATTAGAAGAGCTTCCACAAAGGTTGATTTTAAAAACCTATATCCTAACTAAATTAAAGATTCAACAACAAACTTTGTGATTGGCAATAGTTATAGCCCCAGATATAATTTTAGTAATCTGGAACCAGAAATCAGAAATCTGTGAATTATACTGATTCCAGATTTTTGATAACCGATTTCTTATATTTCATTATTAGTTATCAATCTAATTTTTCACAAAAGTTGTGGAAGACCCAAATTAAATAATAAAGACCTCTGTTAACAGAGGTCTTTATTATTTAAGCACTCTTTTCTAAATTTTCTTTAACCTTATTAATAATTTCAGCAGTTATCTCTGTAGTACTAGCACTACCCCCTAAATCTCCAGTTAGTACTTTTCCTTCAGCTAATATCTCTGCTACTGCAGCTTCAATAGCGACAGCTGCTTCTTTTTCACCTAAATGATTTAACATCATACAAGCAGATAATAATAAAGCAATTGGATTAGCCTTATTTTCTCCTGCTATGTCTGGAGCTGAACCATGAACAGCCTCAAAAACAGCAAGCTCATCATTTAAATTAGCACCTGGAGTCAAACCTAAACCTCCAATTAATCCTGCACAAAGGTCTGAAACAATATCACCATAAAGGTTAGGTAATACTAATACATCATAGTTTTCAGGATATTGGACTAATTGCATACACATATTGTCAACAATCTTATTATCAAATTTAATTTCAGGATACTCTGTAGCTACCTCTTCAGCAACAGCCTTAAACAGCCCATCACTTAACTTTAAGATATTTGCTTTATGTACAGCAGTTACCTTCTTACGATTATTCTTTTTAGCATACTCAAAAGCTGCTCTAATAATTCTTTCTGAAGCCTTACGAGTAATAATCTTAATACTCTCAGCAGCATCATCACCGACCATATGTTCAATTCCTGCATATAATCCTTCTGTATTCTCTCTAAAGATAACTACATCTAAATTTTCAAACTTAGTTGGAGCACCCTTCATAGTTTTAGCTGGTCTTAAGTTAACATATAAATCTAGTTTCTGTCTAATAGCAACATTTACACTTCTAAATCCACTACCTACAGGAGTAGTAATAGGTCCCTTTAAAGCAATCTTATTCTTCTTAACCGATTCCAATACCTCTTCAGGCAAAGGTGTCCCATATTGATCCATTACACCTTCTCCAGCATTGACTATCTCCCAATTAATCTTAACACCTGCCGCTTCTATAATTTCACGAATTGATTTAGTAATCTCTGGTCCAATTCCATCACCAGGTATTAAAGTTACATCATACATTAATCCTCACTCCTAACTACTTTTATTAATTTATTGTATAAATATACATAAATTCATTTATTTAAAAACAAAATAAACTATTATAAATAATCCCATCATTATTATACCTAGTAATCAACTATTTGTCAATTAGACCTTGCTTAGATAGTTACCTAAGACTTATATCACTACATCTTATAGTATACTATTTAATCATAATAACTAAATAGATATATAGTTGCTTCTTTGACATAGAGTTGTCAAAAAGTTAAAAATATGATAGTATAATAACACTATACTCAATTTGTATTTATTCTTTATAAAGTATATTTATAATTTAAATAGATGGAGATATACCGAGACTTTAGATACTAATAGATAGTTTTTATAGATATCAGGATTAAATCTAATAAATTTAGTAAAAAAAAGAAGTAAAGTAGTAAAGGAGTTGTTATTTATTATGTTAGAGAGAATAAATGAATGTTTGTGCTTTTGCAATATTACAGAAGAGAGAATAAAGAAGGAATATTCAGAAATAATGCTTACTTTATTTGATAAGGGTTACTTTCCTGGTCTAAAAGGAATCCCCATAGTTGAATCAAAGATTAGTAATATCGATGGAGAAAAAGGAATATTGACTTTTAGAGGCTATCCAGCAGAAGAATTAGCAGAACATTGTAGCTATGAAGATGTCTGCTATCTGTTACTTAAAGAAAATTTGCCCACTCAAGAGCAAAGAGATGAGTTAAGAGAAGAGTTTCTTAACTATAAAGATATAGATAGAAGCATAGCCAATTCAATTGCACATATGGATAAGAATTTACACCCTATGTATATGCTCAGCATTAGTGTACTATTGTTACAAGGGAGTGACCCTACATCTTTTAATATTAAAAATCAAGAAGAGAATGTGCAAAGGGCTATCCGCTTAATAGCAAAGCTACCTACATTAATTGGCGTATATAGAACTAAAGATCCTGACTTTGCTAAAGGCAAAGAGTTTGACTCTTTTGCTCATTATGCTTTATATTGTCTTGATGAGAAATCAGCTAAGAACAAAGACTTAGTAGATATATTTGAACAACTGTTGATTTTACATGCTGACCATACAATCAATAATAGTACCTTCTCAGTCAGAGCTGTGGGATCTTCTCATGCAAGTATCTTTGCTTCTATATCATCGGCCATCAATTCACTATCAGGACCCCTACATGGTGGGGCTAATGAAAAGGTAATTAGAATGTTAGAAGAGATTGGTTCACCTGAAAATATAAAGACTTATATTGAAAATAAGATAGCTGAGGGAGAAAAAATAATGGGACTAGGCCATCGAGTTTATAAAACTTATGACCCTCGTGGAATTTATTTCAAAAATCAACTATTACCTAAAATCTTCAATGAAGATAATCCTTTTGAAATAGACAAGCACCTAGATAACTTATATAATATAGCTCAAGGGGTAGAAGAATTTGCTTTAGATAGATTTGGTAATAAGGGTATCTACCCAAATGTAGATTTTTGGTCAGGCTTGATTCTTAAAACAATGAATATTGAGCCAAGCTATTTTACAACTATATTTGCTCTGGGAAGAGTTATGGGTTGGGCTGCTCATTGGCTAGAGAATATAGCCTCTAAAAATGCAATATTTAGACCAAAACAATTATATAAAGGCTTAGATATCAGACATATAGAGACCAGTAATGAGTGACTATATATAGGCATTAAAGATTTAATGTTTCAATTAGCTACGGGTTTTAACCTGTAGGCTCTATAGAACACCACAGGTTGAAACCTGTGGCTGTATATATTAATAATATAAAATAAAAGGCTGTCACCTAGGTGACAGCCTTTTATTATTATCCCTCTAATTTTTCCTTTAATATCTTATTAACCATTCCTGGATTTGCCTTTCCACGAGTAGCTTTCATTGTCTGACCAATGAAGAAACCAAATACATTCTTATTACCTCCACGGTAATCCTCTAAAGCACTTTGGTTATCAGCGATAACTTGATCAATAATCTTCTCTAATTCACTGGTATCACTGATCTGCTTTAGACCCTTCTCTTCTACAATTGTATCTGGGTCTTTACCGCTAACAAACATCTCTTCAAAAACAGTCTTAGCAATCTTACTTGAGATTGTTCCTTCATCCATTAATTTTAACATCTGAGCTAAATCTGCTGGCTTGAATTTAACCTCTGCAATGGTAACTGACTCTTCATTTAACAGTCTTGAGAAGTCACCCATTATCCAATTACTAATAGCTTTAGCATCATTATGCTCTTTTACAACTGCTTCAAAGAAGTCAGCCATCTCTCTATCAGCAGTAATAACCATCGCATCATATTCTGGAATACCCAGCTCTTCTACATATCTCTTTTGGCGAGCATCTGGCAGTTCAGGAAGACTATCTTCAATATCATCTACCCATTCTTGCTCTACAATAACAGGTACCAAATCTGGCTCAGGGAAGTAACGATAATCATGAGCCTCTTCTTTACTTCTCATTGGAATCGTCTTGCCTGCCTCATCATCCCAAGTCAGAGTACCTTGAATAATCTCTCCACCAGATTCTAAGACCTTAATCTGACGTTTTGGCTCATACTTTAAAGCTTTCTCGATAGCTTTAAAGGAGTTCATATTCTTCAGCTCTGTTCTAGTTCCCAATTCATCAGAACCTGTAGCAGCCACAGAAATATTAACATCTGCTCTCATAGACCCTTGTGACATATCACAATCAGAGACTCCAATATATTCTAAAATACTCTTAATCTTCTTTAGATACGCAATAGCTTGTTCTGGTGAGTGGATATCTGGTTCACTTACAATCTCAATTAATGGGGTACCAACACGGTTATAATCTACCAAACTAGAGTCAGAGCTTGCTATACCTTCGCCAGCATGGTTTAATTTACCAGCATCCTCTTCTAGATGGATTCTAGTGATACCAATCTCCATCTCTGCTCCATCTTCAAGCTGAATCATAACATGTCCATCTTCACAGAAAGGTAGGTCAAATTGAGAAATCTGATAAGCTTTTGGTAAGTCAGCATAAAAGTAATTCTTACGATCAAATTTACTGAAAGTATTAATTTCACAATTTAAAGCTAGTCCTGCTTTAACTATGTACTCTACTGCTTTCTCATTTAAAACTGGCAATGTTCCTGGTAAACCTAAACAGATTGGACAAGTGTGGTGATTTGGCTCTGCACCAAATTCGTTCTTACAACCACAGAAAATCTTTGTATCTGTATCTAATTGAACGTGGATCTCTAATCCCACGGTCATTTCATATCCGTCTAACATTAAATTACACCTCCGTTGTTTTGAGTGGGAGTGATAAGTGGGAGTGTTAGTAACTTAGTTACTATATAACCTTAATTATTTGCTAATCTTTTACTGACACTGACCACTAACACTAATCACTAATTATAAACTAGCTTGCTTTTTATGGTAATCAGTTGCTTGTTCAAAGGCATGAGCAATCTGTAAAATCTTCTCTTCCCCAAAGTGACTACCCATAATCTGTAATCCAATTGGCAACCCATTACTGTCTAATCCACACGGCATAGATAGTGCAGGAATACCTGCTAAGTTAATTGGAATAGTACAAATATCTGATAAATACATCTCTAATGGGTCTTTTTTAGCTCCAGCCTTAAAAGATGTAGTTGGAGTTGTTGGAGAAATCAAAACATCATATTTTTCAAAAGCTCTATCAAAGTCTTGCTTGACCAAAGTTCTTACCTTCTGAGCTTTCTTATAATAAGCATCATAGTAACCAGAGCTTAAAGCATAAGTTCCTAGCATGATTCTACGCTTAACCTCATCACCAAATCCTTCTTGACGAGTCTTCTTATACATTTCAACTAAACCTTTTGCTTCTTCATTTCTTAAACCATAACGGACCCCATCATAACGGGCTAAGTTAGAACTAGCTTCTGCTGGAGCAATTAGATAATATGCTGATAGTGCATAATCAGTATGAGGCAATGATACCTCTTCATACTCTGCTCCTAACTCTTCTAATTTCTTGATTGCAGCCCAAACAGCATCTTTAACCTCTTGGTCGATTCCATCACCAAAGTGCTCACTTGGTACACCTATCTTCATTCCTGTGATATCTTGATTTAAGCTTGCTGTATAATCTGGCACCTCTCTATTAGCAGAAGTAGAATCAAATTCATCATGACCAGCTATGTAATTTAGAGCAATAGCACAATCGGTTATATCCTTAGAAAATGGACCAATCTGATCTAAAGAAGAAGCAAAAGCTACTAATCCATAACGAGAAACTAGTCCATAAGTTGGCTTTAATCCTACTACACCACAGAAAGCAGCAGGCTGTCTAATAGATCCTCCTGTATCTGAACCTAAAGAGATAATAGCCTCTCCAGCAGCTACTGCAGCAGCAGACCCACCACTAGAACCTCCTGGTACTCTTGCCAAATCCCAAGGGTTTCCTGTTGGATGGAATCCAGAATTTTCAGTGGAAGAACCCATCGCAAATTCATCCATATTAGTCTTACCTACCATAATATAATCTTCTGCTGCTAATTTTTTAATTACTGTAGCATCATAAGGTGGTTTATAATTGTGCAATATTTGAGAAGCACAAGTAGTCTTAACACCCTCAGTAGACATATTATCCTTGATTGCAATTGGAATTCCTGCTAATAGTCCAATCTCTTCACCATTAGCTATCTTTTGATCAACCTTATCAGCTTGTTTTAAAGCATCTTCCTTTGTTAAAGTTATGTAAGCTTTCACATCTTGTTCAACTGCTTCAATTCTATTATATATAGATTCTGTAATCTCTCTTGCAGTGACCTCTTTATTTACTAACTTCTCATGTAACTGATGAGCAGTTAATTGGTAAAGTTCCATATTATTTCCCTCCTTTAAGTTCAGTGAGTAGTGAACAGTGATAAGTGAGTAGTAAAAAGATTCAAAAAGCCCTTTTCCGTACTCCTTACTGCTTTCTCCTCACTTCTTACTTCTTAGCAAATTAGTCTACTATTTGTGGTACCTTAAACATGCCCTCATCCTTCTCAGGTGCATTGGCTAAAACAGCTTCTGGATCAAGAGAATCTCTAACCTCATCCTTTCTAAACACATTCTTAATTGGTAGAGCATGAGCTGTTGGAGCTATATCCTCAGTATCAAGTTCATTTAATTTCTCAGCATGATCTAAAATATCACTTAACTGATGAGCAAACAACTCCTTCTCATCTTCACTTACCTCTAGTCTTGCTAAATGGGCAACCTTCTCAACAGTCTCCTTATTAATCTTCATTTTTTTCACATCCCTTCATTATATAGTACACAGTTTATAGTATAATAGTTAATAGTCCATCTAACCATTAACTATGCTTGATTATTTAACTAATTACTCATTATATCACAAGGTAGTACTCACTTCAATATTATAGAAAATTATTAAAAATCTAATATTCAAGTTTGGAGATAGTATTCTCTAAATTATCATTTCTCCTCTTATACTCTTTCCAAGTTATATAAATCAAAAAAGAGAATATAGGTAAGATACCTATAGCCCATAGTTTAGCTTGGAATAAGTATACTAGATAAATTCTAAATGGATTCCCACCATCTAAAAAGGAGGTTATAGTGCCTTTATATTGGTTAATAACAATCCCTGCCTTGTCTAATAAATTAGTATAAGTACCTGCCATTGCAGAAGCAATATATAATTTAGCAATTATGATAGGAATAAAGGCAACAACAGCTCTGAATAAATTCCCTCTAGTTCCTACAACAACTAAAGTTACTGCACCAATCATATTAGGTAGATCAGCTAGTGGAATAAATTTTATTCCAGGTAACAAGATTGCAAGTATTAATGCAATTGGCATCAAAATAATTCCTGATACAATAACTGCTGGATATCCAATTAAAACAGCCATATCCATACCAATCCGAGCATCCTCCATACTAGGGAACTTACTAAGTAAATAATCTTTAGCCCCTGTAGATATAGGCATTAATCCTTCCCCTAAAATTCCAGCCATTCTAGGCAATATAAATACAACAGCTGCAATATTAATAGCCAAGTCAGCCACTTCTTTTAAGCTATAACCAGCAACAATCCCTAATCCTATTCCTAATAACAGCCCAATAAACATCGGCTCACCAAAAAAACCTAATCTCTTTTGTATATGCTTAGGATTACCATTAATCTGATTAATTTTTGGGATTTTTTCGATTAATTTATCTGTAGCCAAGGCAATTGGATAATATGCTGTACCAGATAAGGTGGTAATAGAAACACCTTTAATACCTGAAAAGTCTTCAGTAGCTTCCGCACTCCAATCAGCTAACTTTATAATTATAATCATACAGGTAATGCTAGAAATTATTGCAATAGGTAGATCTTCTGACATAGCATAAACCAACTGTCCTGTAAAGATAAAATGCCAAAAATTCCAGATATCAATATTAAAGGTATTGGTTAATTTCAACCATAGCATAATTATATTGATAACAATAAAAACAACCATCAAAACCGGAGCAATCTTAAATGACCATGCTGTTGCAGCTAAAGGTGGCCAACCTACATCCAATACAGTCAAATCACTCCCTGTCTGCTCAACAACTTCCTTAATTACAGGAGCAATCTTTGCTACAAAATGATCAAGGGTCATAAAGATACCAATAAACCCTATACCTAAAGTCAATGCATGCTTCATTGCCTGCTTAACTGGTATTTGTATCATTAAACTGACAATAAACATAACAATAGGTAGCATAACATAAACCTCAAGATTTAAAATATAATTCATAATAATATCGAGCATGAAGTTATTCCTTTCCTTTATATAAATTTACACAGTCTACTTAAATCAATATGAAGATTATAATAATTTTAAGTTAACAGTTGACCGTTGATAGTCAAAATCAAAATCTCTCCGAAAACCATTTTTGAATAAAACCTATCTTGCTCTTTAAGCTCATAGGATAGTTGAAAACTTAAATATGATTTTTTGAACTTGGCCTTAACTGTCAACGACCAACTAATAAAAATTATCCCACTAGCTATTATACTACTCTTCACCTTCAACAATAGTTACTTTGTTAATGACATCACCTTGTCTAATATCATCTATTACTTCAAGACCTTCTACTACCTTGCCAAAGCAAGTATGCTTTCTATCTAAGTGCTGAGTATTCTCTCTACCATGGCAGATAAAGAATTGAGACCCACCTGTATTTCTTCCAGTATGGGCCATCGATAATACTCCTCGATCATGATATTGCTTATCTCCATCTAATTCACAGTCGATAGTATATCCAGGTCCTCCTGTTCCAGTTCCCTTAGGGCATCCACCTTGAATTACAAAGTTAGGAATTACTCGATGAAAAGTTAATCCATCATAAAATCCTTCCTCAGCTAATTTACAGAAGTTGTCTACTGTATTTGGAGCATCCTGCTCATAAAATTCAATCTTCATTGTTCCTTTCTCTGTTTCCATGATTGCTTGTCTCATTATAATTCCTCCTTGTTTTTAGTGTGAGTTATTAGTGTGAGTGTGAGTTGAAAGATTTTAAATACTGTTGATTTTACTGATACTAATCACTCACACTGACACTGTGTAAGCTATTCTTAGCTTACACCTATCAACTCTTTAAATCCTGCTTCATTTAAAATAGTAACTCCTAATTCTTGAGCCTTGTCATACTTAGAACCAGGGTTATCACCTACCACTACGTAATCTGTATTCTTACTGACCGAGCTGGTGACCCTGCCCCCTAAGCTAGTGATGGCTTCTTTGGCTTCTTTACGGGTAAAGTCCTGTAAAGTACCAGTTACAACTACCTTCTTCCCTTCTAATAATTTTTCCACATTAGAAGTTTGAGACTCTAAATTGACCCCTGCTTCTCTTAGTTTATCAATGATTTTAAGGTTCTGCTCTTGATCAAAATATGTCACAATACTCTGAGCAATCTTAGGACCAATCTCATTGATTGCTGACAGCTCATCTTCACTTGCCTGAGTAATAGCCTCGATATCCTGATAGTTTTGGGCCAGTACTTGCCCTACTCTGCTACCTACATGGCGAATTCCTAAGCCAAATAATAATTGGGCTAAGGAGTTATTCTTACTCTTCTTTAAGGCATCAATCACATTCTGGCTGGATTTTTCACCCATTCTCTCTAAATTCATTAGCTCTTCTTTCTTTAGATAATATAAATCCCCTACATCACCTATTAATTCATTATCTAATAGCTGTTCTATCAAGGAAGGTCCTACTCCTTCAATATTCATAGCATTTCTTTGGACAAAGTGAATAATCTCTTCTTTTAATTGAGCAGGGCAGGCTCCACCAGTACAGCTGATTACAGCCTCTCCTTCTAAACGAACTGCTCCTGCTCCACAGACAGGGCATTCATTGGGAATAACAAACTTCTCTTCTTGACCTGTCCTCTTCTCTGGCAAGACTTTAACCACCTTAGGGATTATATCTCCACCCTTTTCTATAATTGCCTTGTCACCAATTCTAATATCCTTTTCATTAATATAATCTTGATTATGTAAAGTAGCCCGACTAACTACTGAACCATCTAAGTAAATCGGCTCTAAGATAGCCGTTGGATTCAATGATCCTGTTCTTCCTACTGTAATCTCAATATCCTTGATTATGGTCTCTTTTTGTTGAGCAGGAAACTTATAAGCAATTGCCCAACGGGGATGTTTAGCTGTACTGCCTAACCTCTCACGTAAAGCTAAATCATCCACTTTAATTACAATTCCATCAATCTCATAATTTAATTCATCCCTCTTTTGGGTCCAATACCGACAATATTCAATTACCTCATCGATATTAGTACATATTCTCCATTCAGAATTTACCTTAAAATTCAATTCTTTAAGGTAAGTTAATCTTTCACTATGTAAGCTAAACTCTTCTCCCTCTAGATAAGCACTATCATAGATGAAAATATCTAAAGGACGTTTGGCTGCTGTCTGAGGATCAAGCTGGCGTAAAGTTCCTGCTGCTGCATTGCGAGGATTAGCAAACTCTTCTTGCTGGGCTTCCTTTCTTCTCTGATTTAATTGGATAAATTTATCTTTAGGAAAGTAGACCTCCCCTCTGACTTCTAAATCAATCTCTTTATCTAATTTTAACGGAATACTCTTAATAGTCTTAATATTATGGGTAACATCTTCACCAATTTTCCCATTACCCCTGGTAGCTCCTTGGGCTAAGCTACCACCTTCATAGACCAAAGAAGCCGATAAGCCATCTATCTTCAATTCAGCTACATATTGAATCTCTTGCTCAACATCTCTTCTTATTCTCTGCTCAAAATCCCTTAATTCTTCTTCTGAAAAGACCTTGTCCAAACTCAACATAGCTACTTGATGCTCTACCTTTCTAAATTCATCGATAGGCTCTCCACCTACCCTCTGTGTCGGTGAATCAGGAGCAATTAACTCTGGATGTTCTTCTTCTAATTTCGATAACTCTTGCATCAGCTTATCATACTCTATATCACTAATCTTAGGATTATCTAAGACAAAATAATAATAGTCATGCTTATGTATCTTCTCTCGTAATTCTTCAATTCTTTTCTTGATATCTTCCATGTAAATCCTCCTATAACCAATATCTATTTGCTATCTAAGCAAATAACTAGACTTAAATTTTTGAATATGACTTTGTATGGGGATATTATGACACTTTTAAAATTAGCGTGAGTGGGGGTGTGAGTGTGAGTAAACCCCATTACACACACTCACACTCATAGCTCACACTCGACACGAAGTGTCGCATTATCTATCATAAGTTTCACTTTATTATATCATAATCTTTTAATAAGCATACCTTATACTATATTTTAATTAGTTATTATTATGAAAAATCCTCTATAAATTTAATATAATAAGCTAAAAATTCAAACAATAAACCTTGCTAATACACAGCTAATCATCTGTAAGATAATGGAATTTCTTTGCAACATACTTACCTTTATAGTATAATATATGATGGTCTTTTAAAATTTCTAATTTAAAAATTCTTACCCAAGCCTAATTGGCCAAGGAGGTAATAATATGAAAATAATTATTGTTGGTGGCGGTAAAAAAGGATATCAACTGGCAAAATATTGCCATAAATTTGGACATCAAGTTACAGTTATTGAATCCGATAAAAAGAAAGTTAACAAATTAAAGAATGAATTAGCAGTTGATGTTATCTTAGGTGATGGAACTCAAAGAAAATTTCTAGAAAAGGCGAAAGCTGATGAAGCTGATACAATTGTCGCTGTTACTAGTAATGACCAAGATAATCTGGTAATCTGTCAGTTAGCCGAGAGGCAGTTTAATGTTCCCAAAACATTAACCTTGGTAAATAATCCAGGTAATGAAAAGCTCTTTGAATGGTTAGGTGTAAATCAGGTCATTAGTTCAACCTCACTGATGCTGGGATTGATTCAAGAAGAGATAGCTATTAAAGAGACATCAAAGTTATGGGCTGATAGTATTAAGGACTTGAAGATGCACTATATTCAAGTAGGTGAAAGCTCTCCTATCCAAGATACCATGGTAAAGGATATTAAACTTCCTGATGAAGCTATTTTAATCACAATCTTACGGGGAGATGAAGCAATTGTCCCACGTGGAAATACTATAATCAAAGCTAATGATACTGTTATTGCTTTAGCAGATCCTGAAATCAAAGAGAAACTATTAGAGATAATGTCAGGCACAGAAAAAGAAAGAGCCTGTTAATATAAAAATGAGACCTAAAATTTTAGGTCTCATTTTTATTTAGAATTATTTTAGGCAAAGTAATCAGATAATACAGGGATAATCTGTTTCTTTCTAGACAACACACCATCTAGATAGACTTCATTCTCTCCAGCATCTACATCAAAGGCTCCAGCTACAATTTCCTTAGCTTCAGCATTATAAGTCAGTAGAGTACCTTCAGCCATAATATCTGTTATCATTAATAACAATGATTTATAACCTTCTGCTTCAACTAACTCTTTGATAGCAGTTATGATTTCCTCCTTTTTAGCAGTATCAACTTCATCTAAGCCCATAATCTCAATTTGCCCTACTGCAATCTTATCTCCAGCAAATTCATACTCCTTATAATCATTCTGTACCAATTCTTTAGCTGATAAAGTATTTACTACAGAACCAGCTTGGAATAATTCTTTGCCATACTCTTCAATATCTACTCCTAACTGTTTAGCCAACTCTTTAACAATCACCTTATCCTCTTTAGTACAAGTAGGTGACTTAAAGATTACTGTATCAGATAGAATTGCAGATAACAATAATCCAGCCATCGAATCACTAATCTCTACATTATTCTCTTTGTATAACTTAGTAACAATTGTACTTGTACAACCTACTGGCTCATTTCTAAAATAGATTGGATTCCCAGTATAGATACCACCGATACGGTGATGATCAACTACACCAACTATTTCAGCTTCTTTAATCCCAGGGATTGCTTGACTTAATTCATTATGATCTACCAAAAATATTTGGTCACCTGCAGATACTTTCTCTACTAGCTTAGGTGCTTTTACACCAAACTTATCTAAAACAAACTCTGTTTCTGCATTGATCTTACCACATCTGATCGCTTCTACATCTTCCCCTAACTCTTTTCTTAAATTTGCAAGAGTAATCGCTGCACAGATAGAATCTGTATCAGGATTCTGATGCCCTACAACATAAATAGACATTTCAATTCCCCCTCTTATTTAATTAATAATTGAATTTATGTAGCAACGAATCTCACTAATTTACGCTAATTTAAACTAGAACGATTTAAAATATTAATCTATCTAGTCTTTAATTCGTATGATTCGTGTTAATTCGCTGCAAAAAATATTTTAAACTATTTTCATTTTCTATATGATTTAAAATTATTTATGCAGTTTTTATTGTAAATTGTACATTATACATTGTCAATTATAATTTGGTCAACTTAGCATATTGGGTGGCTAACTCTTTGATACCTTCATTAGGAAAAGCAATTGTTGCTTTCTCCAAGCCACTATCCACAGCTACTGCAATTATAGTGCCTTTACCCCATTTTTGATGGAGTACTCTATCCCCAGCACTAAACTTGCCAGTTTCAACACTCTTAGTTTTCTCTTTAACTACCGCTTTCACCCTATTATCCTTCTTCTCTTTCTTTAAACTAAAGAGAGTCTTAGGAATTTCACTAATAAAGCGGGAAGGAGCATTATATTGAGATTTACCATAGACCATCCGATAGGTAGCATGGGTTAAATACAATAATTTCTCTGCCCTTGTAATTCCTACATAACATAGTCTTCTCTCTTCTTCAACCTCTGCTTCACTATTCATAGACATACTATGAGGAAATAATCCCTCTTCCATCCCTGCCAAAAATACTATAGGAAACTCTAATCCCTTGGCACTATGTAAGGTCATCAAAACTACAGCTTCAGCATTCTTATCAAGATTATCTACATCAGCTATTAAAGATACCTCTTCGAGATAATCACCTAAATTCCCCTCTCTATCCTCTTTATTGAACTCTTTCATATCAGTTAAAAGTTCATTGATATTCTCGATTCTACTCTCTGCTTCAATTGTTCCTTCTAATTTTAGGTCTTTTAAATATCCTGTCTTATCTAAAACTTTCTCTGTCAAAGCCAGTACAGATAATTCTTCTGCTTTAGCTCTGAATTGATTTATCATCTCACCAAAACTTCTTACTTTCGAGGTAGATCTTGCTCCAAGAGTACCAATCTTAGCAACCTGATAAACAGCCTCTAATAAATTAATCCCCTCTTTTAAAGCATAATCCTGTAAACGACCAATAGTAGTATTACCAATTCCCCGTTTTGGTACATTGATAATACGCTCCAAACTTATATCATCATCAGGATTATAAATGAGTCGTAGATAAGCTAAGATGTCCTTAATCTCTTTACGATCATAGAACTTCAATCCCCCAATTATTCTATAGGGAATCTCCTTTCTAATCAAAGCTTGCTCTAAACTTCTTGACTGGGCATTAGTACGATAAAGAATTGCAAAGTCATTAAAGCTGTAATCATCTCTTTCCTTTAATCTACTGATCTCATTAGCTATATAATCTGCTTCTTCTTGTCCACTTGATGCTTTATATAATCTTAAATCTTGACCTTCATCATTCTCAGTCCATAATTTCTTATCTTTTCTATCTATATTATTGCGGACCACACCAAAGGCAGCCTCTAAAATCTTTTTAGTAGAACGATAATTCTGTTCAAGCTTAATCACCTTAGTATTAGGATAATCATTTTCAAAGCTTAAAATATTACTAATATCCGCACCCCTAAAACCATAAATTCCTTGGTCATCATCACCAACAACACAGATATTCTTATATTTTTCTGCTAATAGATTTATCAATCTATATTGAGCATGATTCACATCCTGATACTCATCAACTAATATGTATTTAAAGCGTTCTTGATAATGTTCTAAAACTAGAGGATACTCCTCAAATAGCTCAACAGTCTTCATAATCAAATCGTCAAAATCTAAAGCATTATTTCCTTTCAACCTTTCTTGATATAATTCATAAACCTGTTTAACTACCTCTTCAAAATAGTTATTACTCTCATAATCCTTGGGGGAAATCAATTGGTTTTTAGCACTACTAATTGTTCCTAGTACTGCTCTAGGATTAAACTTCTTGGTATCTATATTCAGCTCTTTTAAAATATTCTTAATTAAAGTTCTCTGGTCACTGGTGTCAAAGATGACAAAATTAGTATTATAACCTAATTTATTTATCTCTCTTCTTAAAATCCGTACACAGATAGAATGAAAAGTACTCATCCAAATAGCCTTACTATCTGCAGAAATCAAATTTTCAATTCTCTCTTTCATCTCCCCTGCTGCTTTATTAGTAAAGGTTACAGCTAAAATATTATAAGGAGAAACACCGTATTCATAAATTAAATGAGCAATCCGATGGGTCAATACTCTCGTCTTACCAGAGCCAGCCCCTGCTAAAATCAACAAAGGACCTTGGTGATGTTTAACAGCCTTCTTCTGCTCAGGGTTTAGCCCTTTTAAAGTATCCATTTAAATCCTCCTAACCGACTTAGTATATATAAAAACTGAAAAAATTTCAGTTTTTATAGTGTCAGTAATTAGTGTAAGTGTGAGTAAGTTCAGGAGCATATACAACCTTTTAATTAAAAAGCTCTTTCATATTCTATATATTTTTTATCTTGATTAATTTACTCTAACATTATATATGAAAATTTATTCCTTGTCTAATCCAAGACGGATAAAGTAGACTAAGCTCATAAATTTAGTTAGATTTGAGTATAAGATGGAGGCTAATGAGTAGATTGCGACATTTTTAAAATTAGCGTGAGTGGGTGTGTGTGTGTGAGTAAACCCCAACACACACTCACACTCGACACAAAGTGTCGCATTACCTATCTATCATCTCATTTTGCCTCTACCACAAATACATTAATTTAGTAAAAAGACCACCTCTCTTCATTACTAGTTATATTCAAATTTCCACTTTCATACTCTTTACAAAGGGAGTGATAAGATGAAAAAATTAATTCTGATATTAGTATCTTTTATCTTAATTGTTGGTTTTATCATTGGAGGGACTATAAGTGTAGTCTTTAAATTTAAAGCAACAGCTCATTCAGAGGAAAATTTCTTTCTACCTAAAGTAACTTTGAAAGATTTAGGAGGCAATAAAATAAAATTTAATAAAATTAATAAATCCACTATATTGTTATTCTGGTTACCACAATCTAAAAGTTGTCAACAGCAGTTAAAGATTTTATCCATTTTAAAAAAGGAATATACCAATAACTTAAATATAATGGTTATTAATATAGGTCAAATAGACAAAAAAGTAATGGAAAAGATGAATATAGAACTTCAAGAAGGTATCCCTATATTAATTGACGATAAGGCTGAACTGACTGAACAGCTGCAGATTACCACTATCCCTACTCTAGTATTTTATAATCCTGCTAAACAAGCAAAGACTATTATCGGCTTAAAAGAAGAAAAAGAACTAAAAAAATTAATTAAAAATTATTTTCCCACTTCAACAGCTAACTAAATCTATATAAACAAAAAAGTAAGTTGGACAGTTTGTCCAACTTACTTTTATAAGTAATCATTTCATAAATAATTAAGCAGTTTCTTGACTTTTGTCTGACATTTCTGATAAACATTCACTACAAACAACTTTTCCTTTAAAATCTAATGTATCTCCTGCATTTCCACAGAAAGTACAAGCTGGTTCGTATTTTTTAAATATAATCTTATCATCATCTACATAAATTTCCAATGGGTCTTTAGTATCAATTCCTAAAGTTCTTCTTAATTCAATTGGGATTACCATTCTACCTAAATTATCTACTTTTCTAACAATTCCTGTTGATTTCATCAATAAATTCCTCCTTATATTTTGACAGTGGTCGACACTTAATTATCTTTAATCCCATTATACCAACTACTAAAACTGGTGTCAAGTATTTTTTGTATAAAAATAGACTTTTTTCCTCAAAATATTTAAAATTCTATTTAAGGGATAAATTACTAGTAATTTTTTTGTATATTAAGCACTTTTACCCCTGTTCTTCATCTCATCTATACACTCATAACAAACGATCTTTCCTTTAAATTCTGTAGTGTTACCTGCATTTGAACAGAAAGTACAGGCTGGTTCGTATTTTTTAAATATAATCTTATCATCATCTACATAAATTTCCAATGGGTCTCTTGTTTCAATCCCTAAAGTCCTTCTTAGCTCAATTGGAATTACCATTCTACCTAGTTCATCTACTTTTCTAACAATTCCTGTTGACTTCATGACTCTGCACCTCTTCTAACTTATTTTATAATTTTTGTTGTTAAGACATTTTTCGACAAGTTCTGCAAAGAATTATATCAGAGTTTTAACATTATGTCAATAATTTTTCCAGAAATTTAAAATTAACTTAAATAATAGATGTTTTAATTGTCTAGACTGACAAATATAAGTGATTAAAAAATCACTTATCAAATGGAAAAAGTTCTAGTACATTTCACTAGAACTTTTTTATCTACCTATTTAATTATCTAATTTTTTTAATATATCTTCTGCAATTACAATTCCAGACGAGGAAGCCTGCATTAAACCACGAGTAATACCTGCACCATCACCTGCAGTATATAAATTCTTGATCTTACTCTCTAAGTTATTATTAACCTCTAATCGAGAAGAGTAGAATTTAACCTCTACCCCATATAATAATGTATGTCTAGAATAAACTCCAGGACAGATCTTATCTAAGGCTTGTAACATTTCATCTATTGCCTTTAGATGTCTATAAGGTAATACCAAACTTAAATCCCCTGGAGTAGCATCCTTTAAAGTTGGCTCTACTAAACCACGACTAATCCTTTCAGCAGTTGATCTTCTTCCATTTAAAAAATCACCTAACCGTTGTACAATTACTCCTCCACCTAATAAATTAGCCAATTTAGCAACATCTTTACCATATGTAATTGGTTCTTTAAAGGGTTCAGTAAAGTTCTTACTTACTAATAAGGCAAAGTTAGTATTTTGAGTTTTCATTGTAGCATGGCTATGACCATTTACTGTAATTAAACCATTATTATTCTCATTAACCACCTCACCATTTGGGCACATACAGAAGGTTCTGACCTTATCATCAAAGGTAGGTGAATGGTACACAAACTTGGACTCATAAACAACATCAGTCAGCTCTTTCATTATAGCAGCTGGTAACTCAACTCTAACTCCTATATCTACTGGATTAATTGTTGTAGTAATATCTAATCTTTGGGCTTCTTTACTTAACCATTCTGCATTCTCTCTACCAGGTGCTACAACTACTATCTCACTTCTAAGCTCTTCGTTCTTAGAAGTTTTTACCCCTGTAACTCTATCACCTTCAGTTAAAATCTCTGTCACCTTGGCACCAGTTCTAATTTCAACACCATTATCTGCTAGATATTCCTTCATCTCCGCTAATACACTCTTACTATGTCCAGTCCCTAAATGTCTAATTTTTGATGGAATAAACTTTAATTCAGCCATAGTAGCACGGTCATGAATATTTTGAATTATTTCATCAGAAGGACCATATACCTTATCTGGTGCACCAAACTCTTTATAGACCTCATCAGCATAAGCTATCAATTCAGATAATCTATCTTTACCTATATATTCATCTAAATGCCCACCAATCTCGTTTGATAAGGTCAACTTGCCATCACTAAAGGCTCCTGCCCCACCCCAGCCACATACAATAGAACAATTGTGACATTTAACACAATCTGTATTTTTTGATTTCATTGGACAATCACGTTTATAAATATCTCTACCCTTTTCCAAAATCAGAATCTCTAAATTACTCTTCTTTACTAATTCTAAGGCTGTAAATATTCCAGCCGGTCCTGCTCCTACAATGATTAAATCATAGTTCTTCGACATAAAATCACCCTTTCACATAGAGTAGAAAGTTCGTTATTACTCAACACACAATAACAATATTAACATAAAAAATAAATATTATCAAGTCAAAAACTAATAATATTTATTTTTCGCATGTTATTGTTCGTCTTGTTTGAAGGGTGATAATTCTACAGCACGGTTGATTAAAGAGACTAAATAGATATAAAAGGCAATTACCATTCCATAGACAAGATAGTTAGAGACCAAACCACTTATAATCAAGAAGTCATAAAGACCATGCAAAATGATAACTTGTAATAAACCAGTCCAGATTAAAGCAGGTTTTGACTCCAATTTAGCCTTCCCTAAATAATAGCCCATAATACCTGAGAAAGAAGCATGAATTAAACTAGTAACTATAGCTCTAATAATTCCAACTTTAAATCCAAAAACATAAGTATATAATAGATTCTCTAAAGCAGCAAAGCCCAAACCAGCAGCTACCGAGTAGATAATACCATCAACAACTTCATCAAATTCATCAGAATTATAGATGGTATATCTAATTACAGCAAATTTAGCAACCTCTTCTACCAAACCAACTATACCTATTGTTACAAACATTAAGGTTAAGAGATTTGATGGATTTGAAATTAATTTAGCAAAAGGGGCTTCTATTAATCCCACTGGAATAACGGCTAAAGCCCCATAAATAAATGCTTTTATAACTAAGTTAGCAGGTTCTGGTTCATATCTATCTTTACGATAAAAGTAATAAACCCATAATAGACCAGGTAATAGTGATACAACTAATAACCAAAATAGATTCATCATCTACCTCCTAATTGATGTTTTTCACTTCTGTAATTACTGGATTGACTATAAAAGAGATTTGGTCATAAGGCTTAACTTGATAGTCATCTAATTCATAGAATCCATTAACCAAAATATGATACTTTTCAGGAACTTGTAAAGATTTTTGTAAGTCAACTATACTAATGTAATTTTTAACAACCATTTTAAAATAATCATATCCTTTAGAACTGATTATTTCTATCCCAATTACCATTTTCTCACCTCATCAATTATTATATCTTAAATTATAATTACTATTCTTATTTTGATGATTAATAGTTTATAGATATCCAACTTTAGAATGAAACAATAGAAAGATAGTGTAACATTTTTTGGAATCTGGAATTAGTAGTCAGGAATCAGTTATAAACACTGGTTCCAGATCCCTGATTCCCGACACGAAAGTGTCGCTATATATCCATTAAATTACACTTTAGACTTGGACATCTATAATTTAAATATAAGTATAGGTTTAAGTATGAGTATTAGTTTAAATCTTAGTCTTAACCTTAAACTTAGCCTTAATTATAAAGTTAATTATAGAATAAATCAATAAATTATCAAAATCGCTAATAAGGTCACTATACTTACCACTATCTCTGCCCCTAAACCTACAAAAAAAGCTTTAAAACCCACTTGCTTCATTCTATCAAATTCAGTCCTAAATCCGACACCAGCAAAGGAGAGCATAAATGCCCACTTATATAAGTTCTTCATATCACCAACATTATCATGATTAAAAAAGCCTACAGTAGCTAATAAAGACATCAATAAGAATCCAATTAGAAATTTAGGAAATCTCTCCCAAATAAATTCACCCTTATGCTCTACCTCTCCACTGACACCTTTTCTAGCATAGTAAAGGGCAAAAAATAGAACAATCACTCCCATTAGAGCATTTCTAGAGAGTTTAGTTATAGTAGCCACTTGCCCTGCTTCTTCTGAAAAAGCAAAACCTGTTGCCAAAGATTCTGCTGTATTATCAATTGCTAAACCAGACCAGAATCCAAAAGCTTGATGGGATAAATCCATCACCTGACCTAATATTGGATATAAAAATACCATTACTGCACCAAAGATTAAGATAGTTGCTATAGCTAAACTTGCCTCCTCTTCATCAGCATCAATTGCTCCAGAGGCTCCTATAATCGCTGAAACACCACAAATACCAATACCAATTCCCAATAAACTGCCTAACTTATCACTTAATCCAAATTTCTTGGCTAAATATTTAGCTGTAGCAATAGATACTATTATCTCAACTATAACTAATATTAAACCTACTATACCTATCTGAAAGACACTCTGTAATGCCAATCTAGCACCCAATAATACAATCCCTAACTTTAACCAAAGCTCATAAGTCTCAATTCCTGGAATAAAGACCTTTGGTAACTTAACTGTATTACTGATTAACATTCCTAATAAGATGGCAATCAATACATATTCCATATGAGGAATATATCCTGCAATTATTTTAGAAAGATAACCTACTAAAAATAGGAGAGCTACCCCAGGAACCTTCTGAATAAAACAATTATTTAAACAATTGTTCTTACCCTTCTCTGCTAATTCTATAAAAGACATAATTATCCCTCCCTCTACCAAGGTATATTAGCTATTAATCCAAACTTAACTAATAAGCATAATATAAAGGCTATAATCACAGCCAACCAATCAGTACTAACCCCTATTTTCTCAAGCTCCATCCCCTGCCTCACCTCCCCTATAAAGTTATTATTATTAAATTAAAAATATGAAAAAACTTTAATTATAGTCATCCAACTTAGAATGAAATTTAAATATGACTTTATAGATAGATAGTGTGACACTGCCGTGTCTTAGTTTACAGTGTACAGTTAACGGTTGACAGTTAAGTTCAAAACATCTTAAAATCTTATAATATCAATGATTATAAAGGTTTTAATCTTTTAACTGTAAACTGTACAC
>Ga0163226_1000003_pt1 | contig 51058 bp, 44 predicted proteins | sample MSEWel2016_07_13_2_FD_113144 | JGI IMG/M metagenome (GOLD analysis project Ga0163226, IMG submission 113144) | Subsurface microbial communities from deep shales in West Virginia, USA - MSEEL Well Study Marcellus 5H_2016_07_13 ...
ATCTAAATTCGCGTTCATTTGCGAGATTCGTTGCAAAAAAATGTTTAAAATAATTTAAATATAGTATTTTTACAAAACTTGTTGAAGAGGCAAAATTAAATTCTTTACATATATAAATTACTTTGACTAATTAATTCTACATAGGCAATTATTTTACCTGCAAAAATTCAAATTAAAGAATTTAAGAGCTTTAAAACTTACTATAATAAGCTAAAATAATAATTGTAGCAAAGGTTATTGATTTATTGAATTTAACTCTAGTTTCAAAGGGATTAATGGCCTAAAATAAGACCTATATAGATGATTAATATTGCATAATCTGGAAAATATATTAATATAGTATAATTAGCCTGTTCTACTATTTTTACTATATTAAGACCTATAGCTATTTAGCAAGAAGTAAAGAGATTTTTTTACCTTTGATCAATATTTGTTAATAACTTAATATTTGTTAATAAATATATAATTGTATTCAATATACATCTTTGTCCTTTAATCTTAAGTTATAGGTAAAGAAAATTAAAAATTATTCACAATTGACAATATATAGAATAGTATGATAATATAAAATTTGTTAATAGGTATTTTTTTACATAAAATAAATTATATGTAATAATTGTTCTTTTACTTATATAAGTATTTAATAGTGGTTAGAATTAGATTTTATTGGTGTACTAAATATAAGATACATTAGTTTATAAGTATAGGAGGTATTGAGAGTGAAGTTTAGGTTGAGTATTCTGTTGGTGTTAATTATAGTATTTAGTTTTAATGTGAACCTTTATGCTTATAATTGTCAGGCCTTAGAGAATTATATTAGTTATCGAATTAAGTATATCCATAATATAGCCCATAATGCCAATATTACGCTATCTAAGGCTAGGGTTAAGGAATATGCTAAAGGGATTATCTATTGGTCAGATTATTATTCAAAGGAGTTTCAAGTAAATATTGATCCATTGTTAGTAACAGCGATTTTAGAGACTGAGACTAACTTTGTGTCACGGGATGACTATGATTCAGGGGCTAGTATTGGGATTGCTAGTATGAGAATTGATACAGCCAAATGGATTGCTAAAAGAATTGATCTTGCTTATAATAAGTGGGGAGTATTAAACCCAACAGATATGGGGATTAGATTTGCTGTCTATTATCTAGGTTTAGCTTATAATAAATATAATGGTGATATTGATAAGATTATAGTTGCTTATAATCAGGGGTTTGCTAAGGCAAGTTCTAAAGATTTGGATGAATTATATAATAATTATTTATTTAAAGTATTGGGAAGGTATAATTATTATCAGCAGAGGATTAGAACCTATGATGGTATAATAAATAATTACTTTGCTTATAAGTTAGCCAAATTAGATTAATCTTTATTAAATATAAAAAGTAGCAGGAAATTTCCTGCTACTTTTTCATCTTATAGAATTAAGCACCTTTATCCTCGCTAGATATTGCACCTAGGCATTCAGTACAGATAATCTTTCCTTTAAAATCTATAGTATCTCCAGCATTACCGCAGAAGGTGCAGGCTGGTTCATATTTTCTAAATATGATTTTATTGCTATCTACATAAATCTCTAAAGGATCTTTAACATCAATTCCTAGAGTTCTTCTTAGTTCAATTGGAATAACAATTCTTCCTAAATCATCAATTTTTCTAACGATACCTGTTGATTTCATTATTAAATCTCTCCTTTTTTTATTTTTAATTTTAATGGTTATTAGATGACTGACAACTATAGCTAAAGCCTTTATAACTTCCTAAAAAAATATTGCAATTATAAATTCCATTAGTTGAAGAGGTTTTATTTATACAACAATTAACAATTATAACATAAACGATATTGGTTATCAATGATATTTACTAAAAAGTTATAAGTACTATAACAATGTTGTTAAATTGTAAATCTAAGATAATTTATAGTATGTTTATCTTTTTTGATTTTGGCTCATTACTCGTCCTACGAGTTCTTTGAACTCTTTGTGATGGAAAAATACCCAAACAAATTTTTACTATCTACTGTTATCCAATTCTACTATCTAAAGTTGGATGACTATAGTTATAATGGTTGACAAAAGATATATTAAAGTTTATAATGATAATGAGAATCATTGCTAAAATATTTTGCCATGAATTACCTCCTAAAAATGAATAATATCTATCTAATCAAAGAGCAACAGTATTATTTGAATAGTACTGTTGCTTTTTTATTTGATAGTACTTTCAAGCAAATATAAATTACATATCATATTTAACTACTTTGCTAGGGTAATAGTATTTTTATGGGGATATTGCGACAGTTTAGTAATATGCCCCCACCTAACCTCCCCTACGAGTTTTTAAAAGACCAAAAACTCTTCGTGGAATCTCAATTTTTAAATGTCCCCCTTAAAAGGGGAGGAACTTAAGTCCTCTCCTTATCAGGGAGAGGATTTAGGAGAGGGTGGTTTACTCACACTCACACACCCACTAACACTGATATTTAAAAGTATCACACTATCTCTATATTATGTAAGTTATTATATTGCTACAAGCTTTTATGCTTACTAAACTTCCTATTAATAAATAAAATACAGAAGAATCGAGAAAAATAGTGGTATAAAGTAGTAACCATTCATAGAATAAATCTTATAGTATATTATTATACGAGGAGGATAAATAGATGGAAGCTAAATCAGACTTAAAGCAGTTTGATAAAAGAAATAGAGAGAATAAAGCTATTCCTTTAGATAGTGAAAAAATCTATGAGATATTGATTATAGGTGGAGGCCCAGCTGGACTTTCTGCAGCAATTTATTGTATGAGAAAGGGAATCGATACTGGTTTAATTACTGAAGATATAGGTGGGCAGTTGTTATATACTATCGACATAGAGAATTATATCGGTTATAGATATATCGAGGGAGCGCAGTTGGTTGAGAAGTTTAAAGCTCAGGTAGAGCAGTTTGAAATAGGATTTGAAGAGAGATCAAAGGTAACATCTATAGATATTAATGAAAGGGTTAAGAAGGTTAGTACATCTGCAGAAAAGACTTATCAAGCTCGTGCCTTAATTATTGCTACTGGAAAGGTTTCAAGAACTTTGGGTATAGCAGGGGAAAAAAAGTTAACAGGTCGAGGTGTCTCTTATTGTGCTACCTGTGATGCTCCTTTATATAGAGCAAGGAAGGTGATAGTTGTAGGTGGTGGCAATTCAGGAGTAGAAGCTAGTATTGATTTGGCTAAGGTTGCTGAGCAAGTAACTTTAATTCAAGATTTAGACAAGTTAACAGCAGACCAAATCTTAATTGACAAATTAGATAATTTTGATAATGTTGATATCTTGACAGAGCATCAGTTATTAGAGATAAAAGGTGAAGAATTGGTTAATAGTGTGGTGATTGAGGATCAGAAGAATAATCAGCAAAAAGAGATGGATATTAATGGAGTATTTGTAGAGATTGGATTGGCTCCAAATACAGATTTTATAGACAATAAGCTAGAATTAAATCGTTATAATGAGATAGTAATTGATTGTGAATGTAAAACCAGTGTGGAAGGGGTCTTTGCAGCTGGAGATGTGACCTCTGTTCCTTTTAAGCAGATCATAATAGCTGCAGGTGAAGGCTCTAAAGCTGCTTTAGTAGCCTATGATTACATTTTAAAATTAACAGATGAAGATTAATAAAATTATCATCCCCCTTGATATTTGAGGATGATTGTTACTATTAGCTAAATACTAACAGGTGAAGGCACTAAAATCGATTAATGGGGATATTGCGACACTTTCCACTTTTAAAAAGTAGACAAAATCTTAGGTTCCGCCTAAGGGCGGGTTACGTTTTTCCTTGATGAAAAAGTAACCAAAAAATCAAGAAGAAAATTAAACTCACTCAGTAATCAGAGTACTAACTATTACCATTAATTAGATTCTTTAGCCAAAATTTAATTGAACTCTAAATTCTAGCTCAATTTTTGCTTCGTTCAAACAAAAATTTCCTTCGGTTTTAAAGACCTTAACTGTAAACCGTCAACTGTACACTGTGAACTGAAGTAAAAGTGTCGCACTATCTCTCTATTACAGCATTTTTGTGCTAACACAAAGAGTTGATAATATATAAATAATTATTTATAACAGGATTTAAAGGTGATTTTATTCTTTTGGATAATTATTTAATAAATCCAATAACTTAATAATTTCAAGAAAGGAGGTGAATAGATGATAAAGAGAATAACTATTTTATTTTCTTTATTAGTATTGCTAAGTTCTCTACTCAGCTTAGAAGTAGATGCTAGACCTTCAAATTTAGTATACCAAATACCAATTAAGGGTACTGTAAATCCTGGAATGTTAAAGCTGGTTAAAAAAGGGATAGCAGAAGCAGAAGAGGCAGGGGCTGATGCTATTATCTTTAACATCGATACCTATGGTGGCTTGGTAGACTCAGGGATTAAAATTAAAGATGCTATCTTTGCTACTAAGGTGCCTACAGTTACATATGTGGCTAATAGGGCATGGTCGGCAGGGGCATTAATTGCACTTTCATCTGATAAGTTGGTGATGCTTGCTGGAACTAGTATGGGAGCTGCTGAAACTAGACCTAATGAAGAGAAGTATATTTCAGCTTTGCGTAAAGAGTTTAAAGCAACTGCAGAGAGAAGAGGAAAGAACCCTGATTTAGCAGCAGCTATGGTTGATAAGGATATAGAGGTCAAAGGTATTATAGCCAAGAATAAACTATTAACCTTAACTGCTAGTGAGGCCTTAGAGCATGGGATGGCTGATTTGCTAGTTGATGATTTTAAGGGGCTATTAGAGAAATTAGATTTATCAGGAGGCAAGGTAGTAAAGGTTGAAGCTACTACTGCTGAAAAGTTGGCAAGAGTAGTTACTAATCCTAATATCAGTATCTTATTATTAACTGTAGGGTTTATAGCTCTAGTCTTTGAAGCTTTAGCTCCTGGCTGGGGAGTAGGTGGTACAGTAGGTCTAGTAAGTTTGGGATTGTTTTTTAGTGGATATATTATCAATGGTGTAGCAAGCTGGGGACTGATCATACTATTTCTAATAGGTATAATTTTAATGACTTTGGAGATTTTTGTAGTACCTGGCTTTGGTATAACAGGTATTGGTGGATTGATAGCTATTTTTGCTAGCCTTTATTTCTTATTCCCAACACCAGATATTGCTTTAATGGTTTTAGCTACTGTACTTATTCTGTCAATTATTGGAACAGTAATTCTTGTTAGAGTCTTTGGTACAACTAGATTATGGCAAAGAATCTCCTTAGAAGAGAGTCAGACGAAGGATGAAGGCTATATAGCTGCTCCCAAAGAAGCTACTTTATTGGGTGAGGTAGGATACAGTCTAACCCCTTTAAGACCAGCAGGAATTGTGGAGGTTGATGGTGACAGATTGGATGTGGTCAGTGAAGGTGGATTTATTGCTAAAGGTGAAGAGGTAGAGATAATTAAGGTTGAAGGAAGTAGAGTAGTTGTTAGGGCAGTGAAGAGTAAGGAGTAAGAAGTAAAAAAAATGACAAGGAGTGATAAAGTTGACCGGAGGCTTAGCGATTTTTATTATTGTATTTGGTATTTTGTTTCTCTCTGTATTCTTTTATTTTATTCCAGTAGGACTGTGGATTTCCGCTATTGCAGCAGGTGTTAAAATTAGTCTATTAAATCTTGTTGGAATGAGATTACGTCGAGTTATACCAACCCATATCATTAGTCCAATGATCAAGTCTCATAAGGCTGGATTAGATGTAACAACAGAACAGTTAGAGACACATTATTTGGCAGGAGGTAATGTTGATAGAGTAGTAGATGCTTTAATTGCTGCTCAAAGAGCTGAGATTGATTTAAGCTTTAAGCAAGCTACAGCGATTGATTTAGCTGGTAGAGATGTATTAGAAGCAGTGCAGATGAGTGTTAATCCTAAAGTAATTCAGACACCAGTAGTAACTGCAGTAGCTATGGATGGTATTCAAGTAATGGCAACTGCTAGAGTTACAGTTAGAGCTGATATTGATCGCTTAGTTGGTGGAGCTGGAGAAGAGACTATTTTAGCAAGGGTTGGAGAAGGTATAGTAACTACTGTTGGTTCAGCTGAAGCCCATACTAAGGTTTTAGAGAATCCAGACTCTATTTCTAAGACTGTCTTGGGCAAAGGCCTAGATTCTGGTACAGCATTCCAAATCTTGTCGATTGATATTGCTGATGTTGATGTAGGAAAGAATATCGGTGCTCAATTGCAGACAGATCAGGCTGAAGCCGATAAAGAGATTGCTCAAGCTAAGGCTGAAGAGAGAAGAGCTATGGCTGTAGCACAAGAGCAAGAGATGAAAGCTAGAGTACAAGAGATGAGAGCTAAGGTAGTTGAGGCAGAAGCAGAAGTTCCTAAAGCTATGGCAGAGGCTTTACGAACTGGTAAGATAGGAGTAATGGACTATATGAATTTACAGAACCTTAAAGCAGATACTCAGATGAGAGAGAATATCTCTAGCTTAGGTTCTGGAAATAAACATGAGAAGCCTTTGAAAAAAGATAAAGAGTAGGGGCTGATATAAATGGATTTTATAGAAGATATTATGCCCTTTTTAGTCTGGATAATAATTGCAGGAATTGGTAGATTGATTAAGACTTCCACAGAGAAGACTGATCAGAATCAGCAGAAGGGTAAATCTCAGAAGAAAATCTCTCCAAAAACCAGGGTTGATAATAAAAAAATAGAGACTCCTTTAGAGGTCAATAATAATTCTATCAGCCAGCAAAAAGATAAGATTCAAGAAGAGATAGAAGAAGAATATCATAACAAGATAAGTCAAATGAAAGAAAGAGATTCTGTTAAAAATAAGAAGATTAAAGATAAAAAGAATAAGAAGAAGCAAGATGAAATTAAAGATAGCAAAGGATTTCAAGTGATTGATTTAGATTCTGTTGACGAGAGTATTCTTAGAGGTATAGTATTTAAGGAGATCATTGATAAGCCACGATCAAAAAAACCCTATAAATATCAATCTTTAAAATAAAGTAGAAGGTAAGCAACTTGCTTACCTTCTATTAGTTTTGAATTGTATAAATTCTTTTAAGGTTTTATGAAATTTAATCAAATAGATTAAATTTTTAAGATAATATATCAATAATCCTTTAAATTCCTTGACATATTTATTTGTAAGTTTTATACTAGCAATGGAGAAAATAAGAAATTAAAAAGGGGTTATATGATTATGATGAATAGTGATTTTGCTCTTGCTGTACATAGTTTGATATTGCTGATTTATAGTCCTGAGAAGATGGAGACAAGTAAGTCTATGGCAGAGAGTATGAAAGTTCATCCAGTAAGAGTTAGAAAGATATTGAGTTTATTAAGAAAGAATGGATATATTGAATCTAAAGAGGGGGCTAAAGGTGGTTTTATCTTAAAGCTATCTGCAAAACAGATATCCCTTAATGATATCTATAGATTAACATCTAAGAACACACTAAAGCCTAAGTGCCATAGCTGTAATTGTGAGATTGGTGCCAATATTGAAGATGTATTAGATGTTATCTTCTATCAAGCAGAAGAGAAGGTAGGAGAATTTTTAGAAGAGTACACTATTCAAGATATCTTTAATATATTAAAAAAAAGATGTGAAGAAAATAACTCTTGACAAAAGCAAATGTAATAATTATAATTACATTAGAGTTATCCTACTATACTAATCTTTTGAATAGATAGTAGGATAATATTTTTATTACAAATGTAATAAAAAAAATTACATATTAAAAAGGAGTGGTCTAAATAGGTTGATAATAAAGGTTTAATTTAGAAATAATAAAAAGGTTAAGAGAAATACATAACAAACAACTATAAAGATTAAATAGGAGTGATAAATAATGAATGTCAAAGAAGCCATTAGAGAGAGAAGAAGTATTAGAGAGTTTAAATCAGATAAAGTGAGTAAAGAAGATTTAGATTTAATCTTAGAAGCTGCTAGGCTGGCACCATCAGGTACTAATCTACAGCCCTGGAGATTTATTATAGTAGAATCTGATGAGATGAGAGAAGAGTTAAAGGGGTGTACTTTAGACTTTGTGGCAGATGCTCCTGTTACAATTGTCTGTTGTGTTGACTATAAAGCTTTAGAAAGTATGGGTGATAGACTTAGAGAATTACATGAAGTAGGGGCTTTAAAGGGTACTGCATTGGAAAAGATGGATCTTTCTAATTATAGAGGTAGGAAGATGAGTGAAGAGGATACTAAAAGATATTTACATTTAAATCTATCTATTGCTATTGAGAATATGGCTTTACAAGCAACTGAGCTAGGCTTAGGTAGTTGCTGGTTAATGATGTTTAATCAGAAGAAGCTAGGAGATTTGTTAGGATTAGATGATAATATAGAAGCGGTAGCAGTATTACCGATAGGTTATGCAGTAGATAATCCAGCACCAAGACCACGACTATCCTTAGATGAGATAGTTATTGATAGGGTGTAAATACAAAAGACCCCAGATATATACCTGGGGTCTTTGTTATGCTTTTATCTTTAGATACTTTATAGTTATATTATTTTACTTTACTTCAGTAACACCAGTTACTTCACCTTTAGATACTGTAAAGCTATCTTTATATTCTTCTTTAGCAAAGTAGATATTACCTTTAACTGTAGCTTTATTTACATTAAAGCCATTAGCCTCAACATAAATATCACCAACAAAGATACCACCTTGTAATCTAGTATTTGGACTCTTGATAATCATCTTTGGAGCAGTAATAGTATACTTTTCAGTGATATTATGGTTTTCATCTTGAGCATAAGGAGCTAATTTACGATATAAATCATTACTAGCTTTACCTTTATTGTGGAATTCACCTTCTACTACAATCTCATGGTCAAAGGTTAAATCATTTAATGCAGCTACGATCCAAGTACCATCTTTACTGATAGCCTTTTCAAAAGAATTTTCATCACTTACTATTGAAGCTGTCGTTACTGTATCAACTTTTTTCTGGGGTTCTTCTTCAGTTGTAGTAGTTTGCTTGCCAGCACACCCTGTTAATACTACCAGAGATAATAAGAATATTAGACTTAAACTAAAAAATTTCTTCATATTTATCTTCCTCCCTTAAATGATATTTATTATTAAACAAGATTCTATGTAAATAACTAGTTATCTTGTCCAATAACTAAGACATAGTACGATAATATGTTTTGATAATTACTACTACTCATCCTAGTAAACCACCAAAAATAGTGGGAATTAGTCTAGAAAAATTAAAGAGTAAAGGTCAAACTGCAATATCTTTATCATAAGTTACTTTCTTTTTAGATAGATTAAAGAGCCAAGGGATTAAATAATAATCCAGTCCAAAGGCTTTACCAGCACCAGAAAGCATAGTTAAAGAGATTAAGAATAACCAGACTGGCTCCCAGATTCCTGCTTCTGATCCTAAAGCACCGATGATAAAGTTAGCACTCATTCCCATTGCTGCAAGTCCTCCTAAGACTGTTAAACAACCAAAGATTAAACTAAGACCTACACCTAGTTCAGTAAGTACAAGGACTTTTTGGAAGAGCACTTGATTTGGAGCAACAAAGGTCTTCATTAAATTAATGTAGATTTGGGGTGTGCCATCACTCCATAAGACTGAAGAGGCTCCAGAGACCAGTTGACCTTCAGATCCAGTTAACCAACCTTCTTGTACTTTATGAATAGCTTCGATTAAGAACCTCAATCCTAGGAAGATTCTCAAGATAGCCAACCAATAGGTACCTGACTTTTTAGAGAAGTGTCTTACTAGCATACCAATACCTCCTTTAACATCAGCAAATTGATGTTCAATATATTCCCAAATTAAACTCAAACCATTAACTTCAAATAGATAATGCATATTGACCAGATGTTTGGTCATCATTGCCAAAAATCCTGACATTGGTAGAGTTATTTTTGGAGTAGGCTTAAGCTCTGCTACGGCATAATTAGCTCCTATAGAGACCATTACTCCATGTAATTGTGGTTTAAATTTTTTTAGCTCTTTACCACTAATCTCTGCATAGATATTATTAGCAACAGATTTTCCTGCCTGCACAGCAGCTTCAACCAATTGGGGCATAACCCAGTTATCATCAGTTTCAAAGTAAGTATTATCTCCAATGGCATAGATATTCTCTATAGAAGTCTGTAGATAATTATTTACTTCGATTCTATCACGATGATTTAATTTTAATCTTAATTTCTTTACAAACTCTTTAGCCTTAACTCCACCAGTCCAGATTAGAGTTTGAGTTCTAATCTTTGTATCTTCTTGTTGAGGTGTATCAACAATCTGATTTCCTTCTAGTTGACAACTGTTAATAATTACACCATCTTCTTCTACTTTGCAGATAGTAGAATTTAAAAGAAGCTCTACCCCAAGTTCTTCTCTAAGGTATTTTTCTGCTTTAGCAATACGCTTTTTACTTAGCACAGGAAGAATCTTATCCATAGCCTCGATAACCTTGATGCTGACTTCTTCTTTTGGGATATTATATAATTTACATAAATCATCTGTCCATTGAGCAATCTCTCCAACTACCTCTATTCCAGTGAAGCCACCACCACCAACAGTAAAGGTTAATAGCTCTTTACGCTTGTTGATATCCTTCTCTTGAGAGGCCAAACTGAACATGGTACGAATCTGTCCATTGATCTTTTTAGCATCCTCTAAAGACCAGAGATCAAAGGCATGTTCTTCCATTCCAGGTATGTTAAAGTATGTTGGCTCACTACCTACTGCTAAGACCAAATAATCATAGTTATATATAGAATTTTCAGATAATAACTGCTGTTTATCAGTATCAATACCAGTAATTTCATCTTGGACTAGGTTGACTTTGCTATCATCAAAGACCTCAGCTAAGGAAACCTTTACTCCATTACTAGCAATTCTGTTACCAGCAACTTCGTGTAGTTCAGTTAATAAAATATGATCTTGATGCTGGTCAATTAGAGTAATTTCAGTTGACTTATCTTTTTTAAACTTTTTATTAAAGGTTTTAGCAGCCTTAATCCCAGCATAACCAGCTCCTAGAATAACAATTTTCTGATTCATCGCTTCCCTCCTTTAAATAAAATTATAAATTTTTTAAAAGAATATATTAGTCCTTTATTTAGTATATTTCGATGATAATTTTATAATTCCTTTATAATTTTATAGAATATTATGATTTTTTGCAGGATAAGAAGGGTTGAAAATAGAATTGATTTAATAATGATTTTAAATTAATATGTGAACTAATTAACTAATTGGTTGATAGGGATGAGTAATAAATGGTGAGTAAGTAATTGAGTTTAAAAGTGTAAAGTGAAATTTAATGGGGATATTGCGACACTTTTTTGAGTTGATAGTTGATAGTGTATAGTGGATAGTTAAAAGATTAAAATCCTTATGTTTTAAGTTTTTGAACTTAACTATTAACTATCAACTTTACACTATACACTAAAGTGAAAAGTGTCTTAATATCTCTCTATAACGACATATTTAAATTTTAGTTTAAAGTTGGATGACTATATTTGAACAACTTTCATTGTTAAATTGACTAATTTTTAGACTTTATTCATAAAATTAAAAGAAGGATATGTGGTGATAAAAATGAAGTTAAATAAAGAAAGATTCTTTGAAGTTTTTTGCCTGATATTGTTAATTAGTATCAGTTTATTTGGGTGTTCAACTCCAAATAGTAAAGATTCTACTTTTAAAAGTGATTATAAGATGGGAACAATAGTTCAACTTAAGGCTTATGGTCAAGATGTAGAGAGTACAGTCGATGATGCCTTTATTTTAATAGATCAGTTAGAACAGAAGATGAGCCTAAATATTGAAGATAGTGAGATTAATCAGATCAATAACTCTGCTGGTAAAAGAAGTGTAAAAGTAAGTCAGGATACTTATCTAGTGGTAAGTAAATCTTTAAATTATGCTAGATTGAGTCAGGGATACTTTGATCCTACTATCGGTCCAATCGTCAAATTATGGGGTATAGGTAGTGAAAAACAGCATGTGCCTGCTAAGCAGAAATTAACAGAGAAGCTAAAGCTAGTAGGTTATCAGCAGGTAAAGTTAGAGCCTAAAAGCCAGAGTATTAAGTTGTCAACAGCAGGTATGGTTTTAGATGTAGGTGGTATTGCCAAAGGTTATGCTGCTGATAAGGTAATAGAGTTACTTAAAAATCAAGGGGTAAAGAGTGCTTATATTAGCCTTGGTGGCAATGTATCTGTTTTAGGTTCTAAACCTGATGGTTCTGCTTGGAAGGTGGGAATTCAAGATCCTAAGGCTCAAAGCCGTGGTGAAGTGGTTGGTATTTTAAATGTGAAGAATAAAACAGTAGTAACTTCAGGTAATTATGAACGTTACTTTATTGAAGATGGAGTCAGGTATCACCATATCTTGAATCCAAAGACTGGCTATCCTGCTAGAAAGGGAGTTATTAGTGCTACAATTGTAGCTAAAAGTTCCTTTGATGCTGATGCTTTATCTACTGCCACTTATATTTTGGGTGTAGAGCAGGGGTTGGAATTAGTTAATAATCTAGCTGGTGTAGAGGCAATATTGATTACTGCAGAGAATCAAATCTATGTTACAGCTAATTTAAAGGATAAGTTTAAACTTACTAAAAAGAATAAATATACTTTGGTGAATTGATATATAAATTATTTAAAGTAGGTGATAGAGGGTGTTTTGGGATAGATTTCCTATTATTAAAGAAGAGATACTAGAATTTGAAGATTATTTACAGGATTCTTTAGTTAGTAGACAGCCCTTGATCCAAGAGGCTATTTCTGATTTGGCTAAATCAGGTGGGAAGAGAGTTAGACCTGCTTTACTGATGATAACAGCCAAGTTTGGTGAATATAAGAGGGAAGAGGTCTGGTCATTAGCTGCTGCTTTAGAGATTCTTCATATGGCTACCCTAATCCATGATGATATTATAGATGATGCCAATTTACGGCGGGGTTCCCAAACTGTACAAGCAAAATATGGTAAGGATGTAGCTGTCTTTGCTGGTGATTATCTCTTTACTTTGACCTTTGATATCCTAGCTGGAGAGGCTACAAAGCAACAGCTCAAGCAGGTATCTAAGGTAATTAAACAGATCTGTGAAGGTGAAATTCAACAACATCAAGATAGATATAATTTAGATGTAACTTATAAAGGCTATTTTAAAAGGATTAAGAGTAAGACTGCTTTGTTATTTGAGGGAAGCTGTGCATTAGGGGCAGGTAGTGCAGGCTTATCTAAAGGGCAAATTAGAAACTTGGCTCAATATGGACGTTATATAGGGATGGCCTTCCAATTGGTCGATGATCTTTTTGACTTTAGCAAAAGTAGTAGTAGTATTGGTAAGCCAGAAGGAAATGATTTTACTCAAGGGGTTTATACCTTACCGATCTTATATACTCTTTATGAGAGTGGTTATGGTAATAAGCTAGCAGAGTTACTAGATAATCCAGTAGAGAATAGTCAAGAGATTAAAGAGATTATAAGCAATAATGGTGCTTTAGACTATACTATGAAAATAGCTAAAGATTATATCAATAAGGCTAAAGATAGGATTAAGGGTTTGGCTAGTAATCCCTATCATCAGATATTAACAGATTTAGCTGATATAGTTGTAAATAGAGATTATTAAAGAGGTCTAAATATCAGTGTGGATGTGGGAAGCTTTTAATATTAGAAATCCCACATTTACATTGAAATTTTAAAAATCTTCTTTACAATAGAATTACCTAATGTTATAATCTGACATAAGAATATTAGTAAATCTAAAAACTGCTCTAGTTAAGAGTAGTTTATTTTTAACAGGAGTTTAAACGTTTAAATTGTTTTGTTTTCTATAATCTCTATTGTTTATAATTAAACTTAAATCTAGGGTATATAGAGATATTAAGATACTTTCGTGTCAGGAATCTGGAATCAGTCTGTTTTACTGATAACTGGTTCCTGACTTCTGATTCCTAAAAGTGTCGCACTATACCCATTAAGTTTCATTTTGAATTCACATACTTATAAGATGTAATTAACTTATTTAGGAGGGGTAAAGATGGAAAGAAAATGGTGGCATGAAGCAGTAGTATATCAAATCTATCCACGAAGTTTTAAAGATACAACAGGAAATGGAGTTGGGGATTTACAAGGGGTTATTGAAAAGTTGGATTATTTAGAGAGGTTAGGAGTCGATGTAATCTGGTTATCACCAGTCTATAAATCACCAATGGATGATAATGGTTATGATATTTCTGATTATCAGGATATTGCTCCAGAGTTTGGGACTATGGAAGATATGGAAGAGTTGATAGCTCAAGCCAAAGAGCATGGTATCAAAATTATTATGGACTTAGTCGTTAACCACACCTCTGATGAACATTCTTGGTTTATTGAGGCAAGTAAGTCTAAGGATAACCCATATCGTGATTATTATATCTGGCGTGACCCTAAAGATGGAGAAGTGCCTAATGATATACCTTCCATCTTCAGTGGACCGGCTTGGGAGTATGATGAAGAGACTGAACAGTATTATTTCCATCTGTTCAGTAAGCGTCAGCCTGATTTGAATTGGGAGAATCCTCAGGTTCAAAAAGAGGTACATCAGATGATGAACTTCTGGCTAAAGAAGGGGATTGGTGGCTTTAGAATGGATGTAATCGACTTAATAGGCAAAGAGGTTGATCAGAAGATTACTAGCAATGGAGCAAGGCTACATCCTTTATTACAGGAGATGAATCAAGCAACCTTTGGTAATTATGATGTCTTGACAGTTGGTGAAACTTGGGGGGCAACACCAGAAATTGCTAAACTATACTCTGATCCTGAGCGTAATGAGCTATCAATGATCTTCCAATTTGAACATATGACCCTTGATTGGGATGATGATGAAGGGAAATGGCGTCCTAAGCCACTAGATTTTAAGAAATTAAAGAAGGTTCTAAGTAAGTGGCAGACTGAACTAAAAGGTCAAGGTTGGAATTCATTGTTCTGGAATAATCATGACTTGCCACGGATTGTCTCCCGTTGGGGTGATGACAAGAAGTATCGTCTAGAGTCAGCCAAGATGTTGGCTACACTATTACACTTTATGCAAGGAACCCCATATATCTATCAAGGTGAAGAGATTGGAATGACCAATGTTAAGTATGAAAAGATTGAGGACTATAATGATATTGAAATCTTAAACTTCTATCGTGATAATCTTAAAAAGGGGTATACTCATCAAGAGATGATGGAGGCAATTTGGCAGAATGGGCGGGACAATGCTAGAACTCCAATACAGTGGGATGATAGTGAGAATGCAGGTTTTACAGTAGGGACACCTTGGTTAAAGGTCAATCCAAATTATACAGAAGTAAATGTAGAAGAAGCATTAGATAACCCTGATTCTATCTTTTACTATTATCAAAAGTTAATCCGATTAAGAAAAGAGAATGATGTCATTGTTTATGGTGATTATCAGTTATTGCTAGCAGATGATGATTCAATCTTTGCTTATACTAGAACTTTAGCTGATGAGCAGATATTAGTTATTGTTAACTTCTTTGAAGCAGAGGCAGAATTTATCCTACCAGAGGATATTAGCTTTGATAATAAAGAACTATTGATAAGTAATTATGAGATAGATGAAGATGAGAGTATTGCTAAGGTTGAGCTTAAACCTTATGAAGCAAGAGCTTATAGACTTAGCTAGTAGTAACGAGTAAGTAGTGACAAGTGATAGTTAATTAGTTACTAATGAAGTTTTTTACTCATTATTCGTCACTTGTCACTCATTACTAAAGTGTTTATATATTAAGGAGGAAGTTACTATGGGTGTGACAATCAAAGATGTTGCTAAAGAGGCTAAGGTCTCTATTGCAACAGTATCTTATGTAATTAATAATAAAGCAAATGTAACTGATGAGACCAAAGAGAAGGTGTTAAAGGCTGTTAAAAAGTTAGGCTATCAACCTAATCTCTCTGCTCGTAATTTGGTTGGGCAAAAGAGTAATCTAATCGGTGTATTAATACCTAATTGGGGAGATGCTGATAGATTAAGTGAGGGTAGTAAGGACAATTTTAACTTTGACAATCCCTTCTATGGTAATATCCTCAATAGTATAGAGTCACTAAGTACAAAGGAAGGCTATAGTATCTTACTTATCGGTTCTACAATTACCGTTGATAAAATTAAAAATATAACTTTACAAAGGGATTTAGATGGGTTGATTATTATTGGGGCCTTTCCTAAGCTGATAGATAATTTGAGTGAAGTTAAGATTCCAATAGTCTTGATTGATAGCTATACTAAGCAGGAAGAGTTTTATAAGGTAGGAATTGATGATGAGTATGGGGGTTATATTGCTACCAAGCACTTATTAGATTTAGGACATAAGGAGATTGGCCTAATTAGTGGTGAGTTAATAGAAGATGGTGTTGATATGGAACGCTTTAAAGGATATAAAAAAGCATTGCTTGAAAGAAATTTACCTATTAAAAAGGAGAATATATGTAATGTAGGTGTTTCTATGGAAGGTGGTTATTATGGTATTGAGAAATTACTAAAGCAGAATCAGCAGTTAACAGCAATCTTTTCAACTGCTGATATTATGAGTATGGGAATTTATAAGAAGTTACATGAGCTGAAACTAAATATACCTGAAGATATTTCAATCGTTAGTTTTGATAATTTTCCTTATACTGAATTTCTCCATCCTTCCTTAAGTACAGTAAGTCAACCAGTTTTCTTAAAAGGAAAGCAGGCTACAGAGCTATTGATTAAGCTAATTGCTGGAAAGAAAGTAGAAGATAATGGATTAACACTCCCGATAGGATTGGTAAAAAGGGATTCAGTTAAAAAATTATAAGCAAAGGGTAGGAGTTGATAAGATGAATAGTTCAGAGATTATAGATAGAGGAGCTTCTAATACAGGTAATAATTACTTTATTTTAAGTAAATTGTTAGATTATCAGCAAGCAGAGAATAGATTATTTTTAAGGTTAGCAGAAGGCAGTGTAGTTTTAGAGTTTCTAACAAGTGATATCATTAGAGTAATAATGGCTAAGCGTGACAATCAAGTTGATTTTAAAAGTACTCCAGCAGTGGTTGACCATGTTTGGGAATATAATAACTTTGAAATTACAGATAGGTCAGAGGGATTAGAGATTAGAACAGAGTCCTTAAAGATTTTGGTCAATAAGACGAACTTCTCTTTAAGTTTTTATGACTTAGATGGCAACCTAATTCATCAAGATTATAATGACTATGCTCTTGGTTGGAGTGGGGATGAGGTCAGAGCATGGAAAAAGTTAAAGCCACAAGAGAGGTTTTATGGACTTGGGGAGAAAACTGGTTATTTAGATAAGAGAGGACGAGAGTATACCATGTGGAATACCGATACCTTCAATCCCCATGTACCAAGTACAGATCCATTATATCAATCGATCCCTTTTTTAATTGGATTTAATCAAGGGAGGAGCTATGGAATTTATTTTGATAATAGCTATAAAACCCATTTTGATTTAGGTTTAAACTCCAAAGAATATTACTCTTTTTGGGCTGAAGGTGGGAAATTAGACTATTATTTTATCAATGGTTCTAATATCAAAGAGATAATTAAATCTTATACTGATCTAACAGGTAGGATGCCTCTGCCACCAAAGTGGTCACTTGGGTACCATCAATCCCGTTATAGTTATTATCCAGAAGCTGAAGTGAGAAAGGTAGCTCGGCAATTTAGAGAGAAGGATATCCCTTGTGATGTAATCCACTTAGACATTCATTATATGGATGAATATAAGGTCTTTACTTGGGATGAGAAGGAGTTTGCTCAACCTAAGCAGATGCTAAGTGATTTGAATGAGGATGGCTTTAAAGTAGTAACAATTATTGATCCTGGGGGCAAAAAAGACCCCCGTTATAAGTTATACCAGGAGGGGATCAAGCATGATTATTTTTGCAAATACCTAGACGGAGAACATTATATTGCTAAGGTTTGGCCTGGTGATTGTACCTTTCCAGATTTTACTAAGGCAGAAGTTAGAAAGTGGTGGGGAGATCAGCACCAGCTATTGTTAGACCAAGGTGTTAAGGGAATTTGGAATGATATGAATGAGCCAGGTATCTTCAGCAAGACCAGTACTATGGATCTTGAGGTAGTTCATGATAATGATGGTGATATGGGAACCCATCGTCGTTTTCATAATCTATATGGGTTATTAGAGGGGCAGGCTACCTATGAAGGATTAAAGAGATATAATTCTGAGAAACGCCCCTTTGTCTTAACAAGAGCAGGCTTTTCAGGGATTCAACGTTATTCAGCTGTTTGGACAGGGGATAATCGGAGCTTTTGGATTCATTTAGAGTTGGCAATACCGATGCTGATGAATATGGGCCTTTCTGGAATTAGCTTCTGTGGAACTGATGTAGGTGGTTTTTCTGATAATAGTGATGGGGAGTTGCTGACCCGTTGGATACAACTAGGGTTATTTATGCCTTTCTTTAGAAATCATTGTGCTATTAATAATATCAATCAAGAGCCTTGGGCTTTTGGTAAGGTGTATGAAGGAATAATTAGAAAGTATATTAAATTACGTTATAGGTTCTTAACCCATCTCTATAACCTCTTCTATCAATCCCATCAAAGTGGATTGCCTGTAATGAGACCTTTAGTTTTAGAGTATCCTGAAGATGAAAAGACCTATAATCTCTCAGACCAGTTTATGGTCGGTGATAGTATCCTAGTAGCTCCAGTGTATCAACCAGATAGAAGTGAACGAATGGTCTATCTGCCTAAAGGGAACTGGTATGATTTCTGGACTGGAAAGAGCTATCAAGGTCAAACTCATATTATAGCTAAAGCACCTTTAGAGACGATGCCAATCTTTATTAAAGCAGGTGCTATTCTGCCTCTAGCTCCAGCTATGAATTATGTAGGGGAAGAGAAGGTAGAGAAGTTGGAGTTCAATGTCTATTTGAATACTGATATTAGAGAAGGTAAGTATCGACTCTATGAAGATGATGGACTTAGTTTTGCTTATCAGCAAGGAAGATATAATCTAAAGGAGTTTAAATATCATTATTATAATGATAGATTAGAAGTTAGTATAGATACTGTGGTAGATGGCTATCAACTGGAGTATAGCAGTTATTTAATTAGATTTAGAAATCTCAATTTAAAACCTAGTGTAGTACTGATAGATGGAATGAAGAGTAGTAAATGGGAATATAATGATGGTGATTTAGAACTTAGTGTAGAGGTGGAATCAAGTAAGATAGAGATTAAATAAAGATTATAGATTTGACTAAAAATAAGGTAATAGGAGAGTAGAAGAGAGGAGCTATCAAAATGCCTTGGTGTCCTAAGTGTAAATTAGAATACAGAGCAGGCTTTGATATCTGTAATGATTGTAAGGTTGCTTTAGTAGATAAGTTGCCAAAGGTCAATTATGATTTAGAAAACCAATATAATGAGCTAGGAGATTGCTTTAATGACTATAATAATTCAAATCCAGAAGATTTGATAGAAGAAGCTAACCAATTTGAAGAAGAATTACAATCGTTAAAGGAGTGGCAGAAGCATCAATATGATCCTGGTTACTACATTGGAACTGGTCGTATTCCTAAACCTTTAGCTGCTTTTAGTAAGTTTCCGTCCTTATTAGTTGGCTTTGGAATTGTTTTAATTGGATATTCAATCTTGAATCTAAGTTTAAATGGTATTAATCTTAATATGATTTTAACAAATGTAATTCCTTTATTATTGGGAGTTGCTCTTTTAGTGGGGGGTTTACAAAGAATATTGATTAATGATAAAGAATAGGTTAAGTAGATATAGTCATCTATATAAGCAACTTTAAAGTGAAACTTAATGGGTATATTGAGACACTTTTAGGAATCAGGAGTCAGGAACCAGTTGTCAGTAAAACAGACTGATTCCAGATTCCCGATTCCTGACACGAAAGTGTCCTCTATATAGTGACATACTTTAATTTTATTCTAAAAGTTAGCTGATATTGGCAGGAATATAAATCATAGATACAACAGAGAATGATTATCATTCATGTTTTTTTATCTATTATTGACAAGCAATATTACATATGCTATCCTATTATCGTAAGAGAATTACTTATATAATTAAGGTTGATTGATTTTCATATAAATCAGTCATTTTTGAATTAATAATTAATATCTTAGGTTTAGTAATTACATAATTATATGTGGAGGTGAAGGTAATGGCTTATACAATTACTGATGCTTGTATTTCTTGTGGTGTATGTGAAAGCACTTGTCCAGTAGAAGCTATTTTTGAAGGTGATACTCAATTTGAAATCGATGCTGATGCTTGTATCGATTGTGGTGCTTGTGCAGGAGCTTGTCCAGTAGAGGCAATCGAAGAATAATATATACATAAAATCCCAGAGGATATCCTCTGGGATTTTTATTTTTGAAGGGGTTATGATGTAAGAATTACAAAAGAGTATAGCTATCTTTAGAGATGTTAATTTATAGATATAGGCATTTCTAGGAAAATTAATACATAATATTTTAGCAGAGAATAATTCCTTTGGCAGATTTTATACCCAGACTTCAAAAAGGGTTATTTGTATTCTAGGAGATGATTTAGAAATTATTATCAATTAATTTAATATCTAAAAGATAAAGGTAATTTTATATTTTTATTGAATAATATACAAACTAATGTTAAGAATAAATATTTAGGTTCAACAATGAACTTTGTGATTAAAGATAATCTTAGTTACAACAAAAACATAGAAATTGAAGTTTTAAATATATTTAAAAATTAAGATTAGTGGCAACGAATTAACGCGAATCGCACGAATTAGAGATTAAAAAATTTAAAATCAAAGATTGAAAAGCTTTTGATCTAAATTCGCGTTCATTCGCGAGATTGGTTGCAAAAAAATGTTTAAAATAATTTGAATATAGTATTTTCACAAAACTTGTTGAAGAGACAATATTTGTAGTTAATTAAATAGAATGGGGTGATAAAAAGATGAAACCTACTCTTGGTGTAGCTTTAGGTGCTGGATCAGCAAGAGGGTTAGCTCATTTAGGAGTTTTAAAGGCTTTTGAAGAAGAAGGGTTAGAGATTGATTACTTAGGTGGCACAAGTATGGGTAGTGTGATTGGTGGTTTTTATGCTGCTGGATTGTCATTAAACAGATTAGAAAGGCTAGCTATTCACTTGAAGTGGGAGCATTTGACAGATATCACTGTACCAAGAAAGGGATTGATTGCTGGAAAGAAGGTAAAGGAGCTTTTTGAATTACTAACTCATAAAAAGGATTTTGATGAGTTAAAACTCCCCTTTGTAGCAATAGCAGCAGATATTGAGAAAGGAGAGGAAGTAGTAATTAAAAAGGGGCTAGTAGCTGATGGTATTCGAGCTAGTATGTCGATTCCAGGAGTTTATGTACCTTATGAGTTGGATGGTAGAGTGTTAGTTGATGGAGCCGTATTGAATAGAGTTCCCGTAACTGCTGTAAGAGAGATGGGGGCTGATATTGTAGTAGGTGTAGAAGTTAGTCACAACGTAATCCATGGAACTAAGATTAATAATATTTTTGATGTAATCATCAACTCCATTGATATTATGCAGCAGGAGATTGCAGAACATAAAAATACTGGTGCTGATATCTTAATTATTCCTGAAGTTGGTCATATCCCTACTACTGGTTTAGATAAGGCAGAAGAATGTATAGAGTTAGGATATCAAGCTACTAAAGATTCTATACCTAAGATTAAAAAGTTAATAGAGGAGTGGAGTGTTGATGAGGCGTCTCAATAGAGAAGATAGACATTTACTACTAGGATTCATCTGTTTGTTAATAGTAGGTTTTTTAGTTTTTTGTCCTACTAATTATTATAGAATCTCACCTGGCATTGCTAAAACTTTAGAGCCAATGGTAGAGGTTAAAGCTAAATCTTATCCAATAAAAGGTGAGATAATGTTGACAGCAGTATCAATGAGAGAGGCTAGATTATTTGACTATTTATATATTAAATTGTTTCATCCCCAATTGATTGAATTAAGACCTAAGCCTGAGGGAATTGACATGAAAGAGTATGCTGAAGTTATGTTAGAGATGATGAAAGAGAGTCAACTTAAGGCTAAAGCAGTAGCTTTAAAGGAAGCTGGTTATAATCCAAAGATAACTGGTGAAGGTGTTAAGGTTGTTAAGGTCTTAGAAGAGGGCGATGCCTATGGTAAATTACAAGAAGGAGATATCATAGTAGCAGTTGATGATAAGCCAGTTCATCTGATGAGTGAGACTGTAGATAAGATTCAAGATAGAGAGATGGGACAAGAGGTTAAGGTAACTGTTAAAAGGGGTAATGAGAGGAAGAACTATAATTTAAGAACACTACCTTTGCAAGAACAATCAGATAATCCATCGATTGGTGTTTTGATTACACCTTATAATAGAGAATATGATCTTCCCGTTGATATAGAGATTAATGCTGGTAAGATTGGTGGACCATCAGCAGGGGGGATGTTTACTTTGGAGATATATAATCGTCTAATACCAGAGGATATTACCCATGGTCTAAAGATTGCTGGAACAGGAACAATTGATTTAAATGGTAATATTGGTAAGATTGATGGTATTCAACAGAAGATAGCAGCAGCTAAGAAAGAGGGGGCTAAGATATTCTTTGTACCCATAGGTAATGCTGATAAGGCTGAACAGATGGAGGTATCAGGAATAAAATTAGTAATAGTCAAAAATATAGATGATATAATTGACTACCTTAAAGGAGAGCAATTTGATTTATAATATAGGTGCTTAGGTATTAGAAGAGGTGGTCAATTTAATTTGATAACTATCTAATACCTAATTTCTTTATAATTTTAATAATTCAATTAAAACTTGAGCATTGGCTCTAGCATCATCGATTGCTCGATGGTGGTTCTCGATAGATATTGAAAAATAATCGGCGATTGTCTTTAATTTATGATTATCTAAATTTGGCAACTTTTCTCTTGATAAATGTAGGGTATCTACTAGCTGGACAACCTTACTCTTATAGTCAGGGCGGTTGAACTTGAATTTATCTACAGCAGCATCTAAAAAGGGAATATCAAAGGCTTTAATATTGTGACCAGATAAGAGGCTTCCTTCTTCTATGAAATCTACAAATTTAGGTAATACCTCATAAATTGATTCTTTATTTTCTACCATTTCTGTGGTAATGCCTGTGATTTTGCTTATCTTTTTAGGGATTTTCATAGCAGGATTTATTAGTGCGTGAAATTCATCATAGATTTCAAATCTATGATTTTTAGTATCTATCCTGATTTTAACTGCAGCAATTTCGATGATCCTTCCCCAACTACAAGGTTTTAGACCTGTAGTTTCCAAATCAAAAACTATATAGATCTTACTATTATCTTCTTTTAGGAGGTGTATAATCTCTTTGGCTACTTCTCTTTCCAATTCACTACTTTCAACCTTTTCTTCCAAGATTGCTGTTAAGTAGTTCTTACTTTTTTTGGCTACTTCAGTTTGGTTAAAGTATTTATGCCAGACTTCAAAAGTATGATATAAGAATCTATATATATTGAGTTTTTTATTATAATATTCACTCCTTTTATTAGAAGATTTTTTCTGTTTTTTCAAATCATTAGCCAATTTTATAATTATATCATTAATCTCTTTCATCTATTCATTCCTTTCATAAACCTGTGGTTATTGATTTTGGGACTATAGGTATGTGAATTCAAAATGAAACTTAATGGGGATATTGCGATACTTTTAAAATTAGCGTGAGTGGGTGTGTGAGTGTGAGTAAACCCCAATAAAAAGAAGTTTTACACACACTCACACTCATAGCTCAGACTCGACACAAAGTGTCCCACTATCTCTATATAGCTTCATGGTTAAATTTTATTCTAGATTCACGAACCTATATTATTTTATTATTATAGGTTGTTTACGAAAATCTATATTCCCTCTTCTAAAATATTTATTAGGATAAGCTAAAGCATAGATATTGTTTGCTTTAATATCTATGCTTAACATCTGTTGTAAAAGGCTAGTTGCTTCTTGATTGCTTCTGTAATGATTTGCTACTTTTGTAATAAGAGGTAGAGTAGATTTCTCTTTTATTAGTTTTAACAATTTTCTGCCTTTGTGATTAAAGCCTAATACTCTTAGATATTGAGGTCCTCCACTATTATCAAACTTTTTTAAAGTTATTTGATCTAAATTTAATAGGATTTGGGTTAAGATTCTTTGGATTCTAGTTTGGGTGAAGCACTTTGTATTGATTAAACTTATCAATTTAATCAAAGACTCTGCTTCTATACTAGCATCTTTAATTCTATTCTCTAATCCTCCTATAATATCCTCGAAATTTTTCAAATCACGGCGACCTACTCTTCTTAAGAGAGTCAAGAGCGAATTAGAGAAGTCTTCATAAAAAATTGGGCCTTTTCCTTGTTGAAATTCTCTGTTTAATATTTTACAACTCTCTGTTGGGAGTGCTTTTTTCAACCTTTTATCAATTAATTCTTTATTCTGAATTTGATTTTTCTGTAAATTACTTCTGATTGCCGAGGCGCTTGCTAGAGTTTTGATATCTTGGGAGTGATATCCACTGCCTTCTCTTTTGATTGTTAAAGGGATGATAGAACTCTTTAGTTGGATTAGTGCTTTAATATATTCAATTCCTAGAATATTATTAGGGTTATTTAGTATTTGAATATATTTTTCAATAGAAGATTGAAAAATCTTTTGATTAGCTTCGATATAACCTACTAAGGCTTGACTTCTAGCTAGGGGATATGAATCACCTTTTGAAAGTCTAGCTTTAATCTCTCTACTTATTTCTTCAGGTTCACCTGCTATAATTTTTGCTATCTGCTCTAAAGGTGTAATCTCTCCTAATTCACTACCAAAGCAGAGGGAGTCTACAATTTTGCTCTCTTCAAGTAATTTAATTGCTCCAAATGCAAAATATTCAGCACTTCTAACAGAGTAGGAGACAGGGAGTTGAATTACCAAATCTACTCCAGACTTCAATGCCATCTCTGTACGGGCCCATTGATTGACTATAGCAGGTTCTCCCCTCTGCAAGAATGCTCCACTCATAATACAGATACAAGCATCAGCTTGACTCTTTTCTAAGGATGTTTCTATATGTAATCTATGTCCATGATGAAAAGGATTATATTCAGTAATGATTCCAAGAACTTTCATGTGGTTTGCCTCCTTCTATTTATAGCTTACTATCTATTATAGATAGATTATAGTGAAATATCAATTTATTGTATAAATTTAATCCTTTTATAAGAAAATAAAGATAGAATTTTAATTTATATTAGATAATTATCAGATAATTAGCAAGATTATGATTAAATTGATTTTTGCCATTATTTAAACTTATAAATATTTTATTAAAAAACAAGGAATTTATGTGCTTGACATAGTAATTATAGAGGTGTATAAGAGTAACTAACAATATTATTTTTTATATAAGGGGGAATTAGATATGAGTTTTATAGGAAAGATTCATGATAAGGCAAAAAGTAATAGAAAGAAGATTGTTCTTCCAGAAGGAACGGAACCAAGAATGGTCAAGGCTGTTCCTATTATCTTAGAAAAGGAGATTGCTGATGTTGTCTTGTTAGGTGACCAGCAAGATATCAAAGATGTAGCTTTGGAGCATGGTGTAGATTTAACAGGTGTTGAAATTATTAATCCTTTAGAGTCAGATAAGTTAAGTGACTATGCTCAGACTTATTATGAATTAAGAAAGCATAAAGGGATTAGTTTAGAGCAAGCACAAGAGCAGATTAAAGATCCTTTATATTATGGAGCGATGATGGTTAAAAAAGGAGATGCTGATGGAAAGGTAGCAGGTGCGGCTAACTCCACTGGAAATGTATTGCGAGCAGCTATTAAAATTGTTGGTACTGCTGAAGGGATTTCGGTTATTTCAGGGGCTTTTATTATGATAGTACAAGATAAAGACTTTGGTACAGATGGATTGATGGTATTTGGAGATTGTGCGGTAAATCCAGATCCAAATGCAAATCAATTGGCTGAGATAGCTATCTCTTCTGCAAAGACAGCTAAAGATTTAGCAGGTATTGATCCAAGAGTAGCAATGCTATCCTTCTCTACAAATGGTAGTGCTAAACATGAATTTGTAGATAAAGTACAAGAAGCTACTAAAATAGCTCAAGAAGCTCAACCAGAGTTAAAGATAGATGGAGAGATGCAGTCAGATGCAGCAATTGTACCAGTAGTTGCTCAAAAGAAGTATCCTGATAGTGAGCTTGCAGGAACTGCTAATGTATTAATTTTCCCAGATTTAGAAGCAGGGAATATCTGCTATAAATTAGTTCAGAGATTAGCACATGCAGAGGCTATTGGACCAGTTTTACAAGGTATAGCGAAGCCAGTTAATGATTTATCCCGTGGATGTAATGTTCAAGATATCGTAAATGTAGTAGCGATTACTGCAGTACAAGCACAGAACTGTTAAGTTTAGTTATTTGCTTTTAAGGTCTACATATTATTAGAATATAGGTGTGTTAATTTAAAATGAAACTTAATGGGATATTACGATACTTTTAAAATTAGCGTGAGTGGGTGTGTGAGTTAAGTGTGAGTAAACCCCAATAAAAAGAGATTTTACACACACTCACACTTATAGCTCACACTCGACACAAAAGTGTCGTATTATCTCTATATAACGTCATAGTTAAATTTTATTCTAAAGTTGGATAACTATATAATAAGTGATAGCTCAACAGAATTGAGGAGGAGATAAACATGAAAATTTTAGTAATTAATAGTGGGAGTTCATCAATTAAATATCAATTAATCAATATGGAAAGTGAGAGTGTTTTAGCTAAAGGGTTAGTTGAAAGAATTGGAATTGAAGGTTCTCGTTTAGAGCAAGAGGATAGTAGTGGAGTTGAATTTGAGCTAGTACAAGATATTCCTAACCATGAAGTAGGTATGGAGTTGGTAGTTAATTCTTTGACTGATAAAGATAAAGGGGTTATCTCTAGTGTAGATGAGATTGAAGCAGTAGGTCATAGAGTAGTACAAGGTGGAGATTCTTTTGATAAATCAGTAATCGTTACTGATGAAGTTAAAAAAGAGATTGATAGATGGGCTTCATTAGCACCTTTACATAATCCAGCTAATTTGATGGGAGTAGAAGTTTGTGAGAAGCTAATGCCTCATGCAACTCAAGTAGTTACTTTTGATTCTGCTTTCCATCAAAGTATGCCAGAAGAGGTTTATATGTATGCTTTACCATATGAACTATATGAAAAGCACTCTATTAGACGTTATGGAGCACATGGTACTTCCCATAAATTTGTAGCAAATCAAGTAGCAAAAGAGATGGGTAAAGATGTTAAAGATTTAAAGATTATCACTTGCCACTTAGGTAATGGGGCAAGCGTAACTGCAGTTAAGAATGGTAAGTCATATGATACAAGTATGGGTCTTACTCCATTAGAAGGTTTAGTAATGGGAACTCGTTGTGGGGATATTGATCCTGCTATTGTACCTTTTGTAATGGAGAAAGAAGGATTATCTCCACAAGAGATGGATCATTTGATGAATAAAGAGAGTGGGTTATTAGGAATTTCAGGTATTAGTAGTGATATGAGGGATATAATAGAAGGTGCTGAAAATGGAAAAAATAAAGCTAAATTAGCTTATGGTATGTTCGTTTATAGAATTAAGAAGTATATTGGTTCTTATGCAGCAGCAATGAATGGTGTTGATGCGATGGTCTTCACAGCTGGAATTGGAGAGAATGCTATTGGACTAAGAGAAGATATCTGTGCTGATTTAGATTATTTAGGAATTGATTTAGATGTTGATAAGAATGATGTTAGAGGTAAGACAACAGAAATCAGTGCTGATAATTCTAGGGTTAAAATCTTTGTTGTACCGACTAATGAAGAATTAGTTATTGCTCGTGATACAAAGGAATTAGTAGCTAATTAAAACGAAAATTCTTGACAATAAGGCGAGACCTATATTATAATAAGTAATGTTGTCCTAGAGGTGATTAGATGAATATAAAAGTAAATGTTGAAAGTATTAAGGAAAATCTAGGGACTAATTTAAAGCAAGAGTTTGATATTTTTTTAGAAGATATGTTTTTACAGGGCAGGGAAGTATCTTTTGAAAATCCAGCTAAACTTGATGTGACTGTAATTAATTCTAGTAATGAATATATAATTATGGGTCATGTAGAATTAAGGTCTATTTTGCCTTGTAGTCGATGTTTAGAGGATTTTTCTATGACCTTAGATTTTGACTTTAATTTTGAAGTATCTAAAGAAGAAGTAGTAGATGATGAAATTAATGTGGGAGAAGATATGCTAAAAGAACTAAGATTAGCTTTTCCTATGCAAGCTATCTGTGATGAAGAGTGTCAAGGGTTATGTCCAAGCTGTGGTAAGAATTTAAATCAAGAAGATTGTGACTGTTTTATGCATAAAGTTGATCCCAGACTGGCTAAATTGCAGAAGTTATTAAAGAAAGATAAGTGATTAGCAAGTTATAGAATTTAGCACGTAAAACCTGATAGTCTTGCAGGCTTTGCCAAGAGAAGTTTAATAGGATTGTAGGTTCAGGATGTAAGTGCTATTTTTAATAATAATACCGTAGGGCATACGGGATTTTAGGCCTCTATAGAAACTTTAAGACCTAATTTTTGCTTTAAATCTAATGTTAAGTTGAATAGGTTTCTTTCTAAAAAGGAGGAATCCATGTGGTTTTACTCCATGGAATGTCAAAAGATTTGTATATAACATAGGATGCAGTAATGTAAGGGGGTGTTTGTAGTGGCAGTACCTAAGCGAAGAACCTCAAAAACTCGTAAGAGAAAAAGAAGAACGCACTGGAAGTTGAATGCTCCAAACATTGTGGAATGTCCACAATGCCATGAGCCGAAATTATCTCACCGTGTATGTCCTGATTGTGGATACTACAATGGAAGAAAAGTGAAATAATTATCATAGATAAGAGTAAAGTAGAATCTTTCTGCTTTACTCTTTTTGTTTTTATATACAGTTAATAAATTGTAATATTTTTTATATAATCAAAATATTATGGATATTATATTTACATAAAAGGTTCATAACTGTTAATCAAACAGAGGTTAATTTTAAGTTATTTAGAATCGGGCTTAATGGATATATAGCGACACTTTTTATAAGTGTAAGTTGGTGTGTGAGTGTGAGTGAAATTCAATAGAAAGGCACTTCACACACACTCACACTCATAACTCACACTTGACACAAAGTGTCGTAATATCTTTCTATAACGCCATATTAAAATCTTATAACAGGCATGGTTGACCATGGATAGATCAAAGTACTATATCTAGTAGATCCATTAATCTTTTGATACAAAATATAGATTTTGCTAAAAAATATAAAGATGGTTTGAATAAAATCTTGCAATGGCAGAAAAATTTATATATAATAACTATAGAAATGAATTAGTAGTAGGTCTTAAAACGAGCTTTTAATAGGTGGTAAAAACTATGAGAAGATTGACTAAAGCTGAACGCCAAGAAAGTTTAAAAGAACGATTGGATGAAGACCCTTTTTTGATTGACCGAGAATTAGCAGAAATATTTAATGTTAGTATTCAAACTATACGTTTAGATAGATTAGAATTGGGCATACCTGAAGTAAGAGAAAGAATTAAGTCTGTTGCTAGACAGGCAAGCTCTAAAGTTAAATCAGTACAGAGTGAAGAGATTATTGGAGAGTTAATTGATATTCAACTTAATGATAGTGGTATCTCTATCTTAGAGAGTACTGAAGAGCTGGTATTAGAAAAGAGCAAGATAGTTCGAGGACATCATATTTTTGCTCAAGCTAATTCTTTAGCTGTAGCAATTATTGATGCTGATGTTGCTCTGACAGGTTCGGCAGAAGTTAGATATAATCGTCCAGTCTATGTTGGAGAGAGAATAGTTGCAAAGGCTAAGGTAGAGAAGATAAAAGGGAATAGATTTTATGTAAAGGTAGAAACTAAGATTAACGGAGAAAGTGTCTTTAAGGGAGAGTTTGTTGTGTTTTCTATTGAAGAAAGCTGATGACTAAGGAGGGTTGAGTCCGTTGAAGATTGTTGTTGATGCTATGGGAGGAGACCATGCTCCTTATGAGATTGTAAAAGGGGCTGTTGAAGCAAGTCAAGAGATTGACTCTAAACTTATCTTAGTGGGAATTGAAGAGGAAGTAAAAAAAGAACTTGCTAAGTATACATATGATAAAGATAAGATAGTGACTTACCATGCTTCTGAGATTATTGGTATGGATGAATCACCAGCCAAAGCATTGAGAAAGAAGAAAGATTCCTCAATTGTTGTGGGGGCTAAGATGGTTAAAGAGGGAGAAGGCGAGGCCTTTGTATCAGCAGGAAGCACAGGAGCAGTAATGGCAAGTAGTTTGCTTAAAATTGGACGAATTAAAGGAATAAAGAGGCCTGCAATTGCTACAGTGTTTCCTACATTAAAAGAAGAGACACTTCTTTTGGATATGGGGGCTAATGTCGATAGTAAGCCAGAGCATTTAGTACAACATGCTTTGATGGGGCAAATCTATGCTAAGAATTTATTAGATAAAGAAAATCCTACAGTAGGTTTGTTAAGTATTGGGGAAGAAGAGAAAAAAGGAAATGAATTGACTATTGAGACACATAAATTATTAAAAGAGATGGATAATATAAATTTTGTAGGTAATGTTGAAGGGCGTGATATCTTCACAGGAGAGTATGATGTTATCTTGTGTGAAGGTTTTGTAGGAAATGTAGTCTTAAAGACTACCGAAGGATTAGCTTCTGCCTTGTTTAAGATTATTAAACGAGAGATTACAGCAACCTTCTTAGGTAAGATTGGTGGTCTGTTATTGAAACCAGCTTTCAAAAGGGTAGCTAAGAAGATGGATTATACTGAATATGGTGGTGCTCCACTGTTGGGAATAGATGGTATAACGATAATCAGTCATGGTAGTTCTAATTCCAAAGCAATTAAAAATGCAATTAAGAATGCTGAAAAAGGAATAAAAGCAGATTTAATAACTTTAATTAAAGCTAATATAGAAAGCTAATACTGAAGGAAGGACTGGTAAGTGGTTATGATACGAGAACTCAGAAGAGCTAAAATTGCAGGAGTAGGTTCCTTTGCTCCTGACAAGGTCCTAACAAATAATCAATTAGAAGAGATGGTAGAGACTAGTGATGATTGGATAACGACTAGAACGGGAATAAAAGAGAGAAGAATTGCTGAAGATGATATATCTACCTCTGACTTGGCTTATGAAGCAGCTAAAAGTGCATTAGCTGATGCAGAATTAGAAGCAAATGATTTAGACTTAATTTTGGTAGCTACCGCTACTCCTGATTATTTAGCATTTCCTTCCACTGCTTGTGTATTACAGGATAAATTAGGAGTTAAGGGTATCCCTGCTTTTGATTTAGTAGCAGCTTGCTCTGGTTTTGTTTATGGGGTTTCTGTTGCTACTCAATATATTGAAACAGGTGCTTACGATAATGTGTTGGTAATTGGTGCTGAAACATTATCTAAAATTGTTAATTGGGAGGATAGAGGTACCTGTGTCTTGTTTGGTGATGGGGCAGGAGCAGCAGTCTTGACTCCTACTAAATCAGGTGGTATCTTATCAAATGTTATTGGAGCTGATGGGGAACAAAATGAAGTTCTAATAGTACGCGGAGGAGGTTCTAAAAGGCCATTTTCCCAACAAACTATCGATGAAGGATTGCATTATTTAGAGATGGAAGGTAATCCTGTATTTAAATTTGCTGTTAGAATCTTAGGAAAAGCTGCTATTCAAGCTTTAAAAAAGGCGGGGTTAACTAGAGATGATATTGATTTCTTAATCCCCCATCAAGCCAATATTAGAATTATTGATGCAGCAGCTAAAAGGTTAAAATTAGATAGAGAACAGATTTATGTTAATCTTGATCAATATGGGAATACTTCTGCAGCGTCAATTCCTCTTGCTCTAGATGCAGCTGTTAAGGAAGGCAAAATTAGTAGTGGTGACATAGTAGTCCTTGTTGGTTTTGGAGCAGGATTAACTTGGGGAGCTACAGTTATTGAATGGGTTTAAAGGGAGGAAGGTTAAAGTGATTAAGACAGAATTATGCAAGTTATTAGATATAGAACATCCAATTATTCAAGGTGGCATGGCTTGGATTGCTACTGGAGAGCTAGCAGCAGCAGTTTCTCAGGCTGGAGGCTTAGGGATTATAGGGGCAGGGAATGCTCCTGCTGATGTTGTAAGAGAAGAGATACAGAAGGTTAAAGAAGTAACAGATAAACCTTTTGGAGTTAATGTAATGTTATTGTCACCTTATGTAGATGAAGTAATAGAAGTTGTAATTGAAGAGAAGGTTCCTGTAGTTACTACAGGGGCTGGAAACCCAGGAAAGTATATAGATGCTTTAAAAGAGGCTGGAACTAAGATAATTCCCGTTGTCCCTTCAGTTGCCTTGGCTAAGAGAATGGCGCGCTTAGGTGTTGATGCTATTATTGCTGAAGGAAGTGAAGCGGGAGGGCATATTGGTGAATTGACTACAATGCCTTTAATACCTCAAATTGTTAGATCAGTTGATCTGCCAGTGATTGCAGCAGGTGGAGTTGCTGATGGTTATGGCTTAGCAGCTGTGCTGTCGTTGGGGGCTGTAGGTGTACAAGTAGGTACTCGTTTTATCTGTGCTGAAGAGTGTATAGTCCATGAGAATTACAAGAAGGCTATTTTAAAAGCAAGAGATAGAGATGCAATAGTTACGGCTCGTTCTACTGGTCATCCAGTAAGAAACCTTAAGAATAAATTAACTCGTCAAATCGAAGCTATGGAGCAAGAAGGAGTGCCTAAAGAAGAGATTGAAAAATTGGGAATTGGACGATTGCAAAGGGCTGTAATTGATGGTGATGTAGATGAAGGAACTGTTATGGCTGGTCAAGTGGCTGCAATGGTATCAAAGGTAGAACCAGCAAGGGATATTATTATTGATATTATCGAAGGTGCTAAGAAGGTAATGAAGGATAATTGTGAATTAATAGTTTAATTACTACTTACTGAACTTAAAGAGGGAGGAATTAAGATGGGTAAAGTTGCTTTTATCTTTCCTGGGCAAGGATCTCAACAAGTTGGTATGGGTGTAGATTTAGTTGAAGAATTTGCAGTAGCCAAAGAAACATTTGCCCAAGCAGATAATGCTTTAGATATAGATATTTCTAAATTGTGTTTTGAGGGTCCGACAGAAGATTTGCAACAAACCTCTAATACTCAACCAGCAATCTTAACTACTAGTATTGCAGTTTATAGGGTATTAAAGGAGAAAGGAATTGAGCCTGATATAGTTGCTGGACATAGTTTAGGTGAGTATTCAGCTTTAGTAGCCGCAGGAGTATTAGATTTTACTGATGCAGTTAAATTGGTTAGAAGGCGCGGTCAATTAATGGAAGAGTCTGATCCTTCTGGGAAAGGGACTATGGCTGCAATTATAGGGTTAAATCCTAAGGAAGTAGAAGAGGTCTGTCAAAAGGCTTCAACAGCTGGTGTAGTGGAGCCTGCTAACTATAACTGTCCAGGGCAGGTTGTTATTTCTGGCGAGAAAGAAGGAGTAGAGCAAGCTACTAAATTAGCTCAAGAGGCTGGAGCTAAAAAAGCTATAATCTTAAATGTAAGTGGTCCTTTTCATTCTAGCTTAATGGAACCTGCTGGTGAAAAATTATCTCAAGAGTTAGCAGAAGTTAATTTTAATAATGCCCAAGTTCCAGTAGTGACAAATGTTAATGCAGAATTGACCAGTAAGGGTGAGCAATTTTCTCAAGCTTTAATTGAACAAATTAGCGGTTCTGTGCGCTGGGAAGAATCGATTAAAGCTATGATTGCAGGTGGTGTAGATACTTTTATCGAAGTTGGACCTGGAAGGGTATTGAAAGGATTTATGAGAAGAATTGATCGTAAAGTGACTGCTTTGAATGTAGAAGATTTAGTTTCTTTAGAAAAAACATTAAAAAAATTATAATCTCAACTTATAAAATATAGATGTCTTGGAAAAATATCATTGAAATAGGGTTTAAAGGGGTGAAAAGATGAAGTTAAAGGATAAAGTTGCTGTGGTTACTGGTAGTTCTAGGGGGATTGGAAAGGCTATTGCCCTTAAATTAGCTAAAGAGGGTGCTAAAATAGTTGTGAATTATCCTTTTGAAGGAGAAGTTGAAAATGCCCAAAAGGTTGTAAGTGAGATTGAAGCATTAGGTGGTCAAGCTGTTGCTATTGAAGCTGATGTAACAGATATGAATCAGGTTAAAGAACTAGTTAAAACCACTACTAAAGAATTAGGTGGCCTTGATATTTTAGTTAATAATGCAGGTATTACTCGGGATACATTATTGATGAGAATGAAGGAAAGTGATTGGGATGCAGTACTGACTGTTAACCTTAAAGGAGCATTTAATGCTACCAAGGCTGTAACTAGAACAATGATGAAGCAGAAAAGTGGTAGAATTATTAACATGTCTTCTGTAGTTGGATTGATGGGTAATGCAGGTCAAGCAAATTATGCTGCATCTAAAGCTGGTTTAATCGGATTTACTAAATCTGTAGCTAAAGAGCTAGCGACAAGAGGGATAACTGTAAATGCTATTGCTCCAGGCTTTATTAAGACTGCTATGACCGATGAATTACCTGAAAAGGTGATAGAAGAGATGATTGCTGCTATTCCAATGAAAGAATTTGGAGAGGTAGAAGATATCGCTAATTTAGTATCCTTCTTAGCTAGTGATGAAGCAAGATATATCACTGGTGAAGTAATTAGAGTTGATGGTGGAATGGTAATGTAGGACAGTGTACAGTTGATAGTGTACAGTTGATAGTTAAGTTCAAGAAATAAAGTTATTTAAGGTCTTGGGTTTTAATTGTCAATTATCAATTGTACATTGTAAATTATCCTTTGAGAGGAGGTGAAAGTATGAACGTATTTGAAACAGTAAAGGATATTGTTGTTGCTGAATTAGGTGTAGATCCTGAAGAAGTAACTTTAGAGGCTTCTTTTATCGATGATTTAGGAGCTGATTCTTTAGATATCGTAGAGGTTGTTATGGCCTTTGAAGAGGAGTTTGATATTGAAATTCCTGATGAAGATGCTGAAGACATTGAAACAGTTCAAGATGCTGTAGATTATATTGAAAATGCATTATAATTCTAATTTTTAATGTCCCCGTTTATCTCTATAAGCGGGGCTTTAATCAAATAACTTTATTTTTAATTTGAAATCATACAATTAATAATAGATTATTAATATATAAATAATTAAAAAATTAACCTTAATAACTAGAGCCAAAGTATTAAAAAATAATTAATATTATATAAGTCAGTAAATTTCATAATTAATATAAGTTTATACAGTGATAGATTCAATAATAGATATATAATATGATGTGAATTTATTTCTTGGTTTTACTTTATGAAATTAACTGGAATTTAAAAGATAAGTACTTTGCGATTCCTAGATTTAAATGTTTTTATATAGATATAATTCTTCTCTTAAGAAGATTTAGTGTTGCTTACTGATTGCTCAAATAAATGATGATGGGGGAATCGATTTGAAATTATCTGATTTAAGAATAGGAAAATTAATTGCTAAAGTTCCAATTGTACAAGGAGGAATGGCTGTTAAAGTATCTACTGCTCCTTTGGCAGCTGCTGTAGCAAATGAAGGTGGGATTGGCTTAATAGCTGGTTCAGGTCTTAAGGTAGAAGAGCTGAAAGCAGAGATTCGTAAAGCTAGAGAGTTGTCCAAGGGTATTATAGGTGTTAATATTATGGTTGCTGTTAGAGAATTTAAAGAGTTAGTTGATGCAGCTGTTAGTGAAGGTATTGATTTGATTGTAGCTGGAGCAGGTTTTTCTAGAGATTTGTTCACAGTTGGAAAAGAGACTGGAGTAGAGATAGTTCCTATAGTCTCTTCTGTTAAACTAGCTAAGATTTCTGAAAAACTAGGAGCTTCTGCTATCGTTGTGGAAGGTAAAGAGGCAGGAGGTCACTTAGGTACAGATCAGCCTATGAAGACTTTGGTTGAAAAAATCGTTAAAGCAGTTAAAATACCTGTAATTGCAGCAGGTGGAATTATTGATGGTAAGGATATTGCTGAAGCACTAAAATTAGGTGCTAGTGGTGTACAGATGGGTTCAAGGTTTGTAGCAAGTGAAGAGTGTGAGGTTGATGACAGCTTTAAACAGACCTACATAAATGCAAGTAAAGAGGATAGTGTTTTAATTAATAGTCCAGTAGGTCTACCAGGTAGGGCATTAAAGAATGAATTCTTTGATAGATTAAGTAGTGATGAGGTTGATACTGGTAAGAGTTGTGATTATATCTGTTTAAAGAAGTGTTCCCATAGTTTTTGTATTATGGATTCTTTGATTAAAGCGCAAGAAGGTAATATGACCCATGGATTGGTCTTTGCAGGAGAGAGAGCACATTTGATTGATAAAGTCTTGCCTGTAAAGGAGATAATAAATAACTTGGTAAGTGAAGCAAGAAAGTATCTGGGAGGGGAAGAGGAAGATGAGTAAGCGTGTTGTAGTAACTGGAATGGGAGTTTTATCTCCTATAGGTATAGGTTTGGAAGAGTATTGGAATGCTTTAGTTGAAGGTAAGTCTGGAATTACAAAGATTAGCCATTTTGATGCAGAAGAATATAAGACGCAGATTGCTGGCGAAATTAAAGGGTTTAAAGCAGAAAAATATGGTCTTGACCGTAAAGAAGCTAAAAGGATGGACCGTTACACTCAATTTGCTGTTGTGGCAGCTCAGATGGCAATGAAGGATGCAGGGTTGGAGATTAATGAGGAGAATGCGAAAAGAGTAGGAACTATTATCGGTTCTGGGATTGGTGGTATTGAAATTCTAGAAGAACAGCATAAAAGATTATTAGACAGAGGTCCTAATCGTGTAACACCTTTCTTAATTCCTATGATGATTGCTAACATGGCTGCAGGTCAAGTCTCAATTTATACAGGTGCTAAAGGACCAAATACTTCTGTAGTAACAGCATGTGCTAGTGCTACTAACTCTCTTGGTGATGCTTTTGAGATTATTCGTCGTGGCGATGCTGATGCGATGATTGCTGGAGGAGCTGAAGCATGTATTACTCCATTAGCTTTCGCTGGATTCTGTTCTATGAAGGCTATGAGTACTAATAATGATGACCCAGAAGGTGCTAGTCGTCCTTTTGATGCCAAGCGTGATGGTTTTGTTATGGGAGAAGGTTCTGGTATTTTAATCTTAGAATCTTTAGAGAGTGCACAAGCAAGAGGTGCTAAAATCTATGCTGAGATGGTAGGTTACGGTGCGTCTGCTGATGCTCATCATATTACAGCTCCAGCACCAGGTGGTATAGGAGCAGCACAAGCAATTAAAATGGCTATAGATAAAGCTGGAATCTCTCTTGAAGAGATGGATTATATCAATGCTCATGGAACTTCTACACCGGCTAATGATAAATTAGAGACTGCAGCAATTAAACAAGTATTTGGTGATTATGCTAGTAAGATAGCTATCAGTTCCACCAAATCAATGACAGGGCATTTATTAGGAGCTGCTGGAGGTGTTGAAGCAATTGCTTCAATTTTGGCTATTAAAAATAATATAGTACCTCCAACAATCAATTACAAAAATAAAGATTCTGAATGTGATCTTGATTATGTGCCAAACAAAGCTAGAGAGCGTGAAGTGAAGGTAGCTTTATCCAATTCATTAGGATTTGGTGGTCACAATGCTACTGTTGTATTTAAAGAATATAATGAATAATTTAGGATGTGGGCAAGATGACAGGTTATAATAAAGGTTTAGAAGAATTACAGCAGCAACTTGGTATCTTCTTTAATGATCTAGAGTTATTACAAAGAGCTGTTACCCATAAATCTTATGCTAATGAAAACAGGCATTTGGGATTAAAAGATAATGAAAGATTAGAATTTTTAGGAGATTCTATTCAAGATTTGGTTGTTAGTGAGTATATGTTTATAGAGTATCCTGACCATCCTGAAGGAGAATTAGCTAAGATTAGATCTGTTGTTGTTAGTGCTCCGGTATTGGCGGAAAAAGCTAAAGAGATTTCTTTAGGTAAATATATGTTATTAGGTAAGGGAGAAGAGATGACTGGTGGTAGAGACAGAGATTCTATCTTAGCTGATGCCTTTGAAGCCTTAGTTGGTAGTATTTATTTAGATCAAGGCTTAGATGTTATTAAAGACTTTATTTTAGGCTTATTAATCCCTGACATTAAGATGGTAGAACGGGGAGAGCATATCCAAGATTATAAAACTCTATTACAAGAACTAGTTCAAAAGAACTCCAATTTAAGACCAGAGTATGAAGTTGTAAAAGAAGAAGGCCCAGACCATAATAAAAGGTTTACTATTCGAGTAAATCTCGAAGAAAGGGTTTTGGGTGTTGGTGCAGGAAGTAGTAAAAAAGAAGCAGAACAAAAAGCAGCTAAAGATGCTATTAATAAGGTATGAAGTAGCTCCCTATGGGGCTACTTTTTCTTTAACTATTAATTTATTTTTTGTTTTTTAAATTGACTTTGCTGCTATAAAGTTCATTTATCTGATAAGTTGTGGTGCTTGAGTGTTAATAGAAGTTGTAGTGATTAATGGAGATATTACACCACTTTTAGGAATCTGGAATTAGAAGTCAGGAACCAGTTTAAAACACTGATTCCAGATTCCCGACATGAAAATGTCGCACTATCTCTAAGTCACATTAGTTTTGACTAGTGGAAAATGATTGTTATTTTGGGGGGGTTATATGAATTTCTATCTTTATCAATTTAAGTGGCTTGTTATAGCTTCGGTAGTAGGAATATTAATCGCTTTCTTTTTTGTGATTATTCCTAAAGGGGTTCTTTATGATGTCAGTGGAAGGAGTTATGGAGAGTTTGGTAGAGTTGAAAGATTTACTGCTACTACTCAACTAGATGATGGCTCCTTATTAAGTGTTGGTTATAGTGAAAGTGTTTCTACTAGTCAGAATAAGAGGGCTTATCTTGTGGAGACTGCTTTAAATGGTAAGCAAGAATGGGTGAAAAATTTTGCTAAAGAGGGAAATATGATATTTAATGGTGTTGAAGAAATTGCAGAAGATGGAATGATATTAGTAGGGGAGAAGTCTTCATCTGTTAATAGTAAAGCAGACGCTTACGTACTCAAATTAGATAAGCAAGGTGATAAAGAGTGGTCTAGGGAATTTGGTAGTAAATATGCAGATTCCTTTAAAGTAGTTAAGAAACTGGATGATAATTCTCTGCTTATGGGAGGAAAGATTAGAGTACCACAAGAAGAAGGTTTTTTTGATCAACAGGCTTATTTAGTTAAATTAGATAGTGCTGGCAATCAAGAGTGGATCAAGTACTTTGGTGGAGAGTATTATGATGGAATCAATTCCATTACTGAGACTAGTGATGGTAGTTTAGTTTTAGTAGGTTATTATGGTAATGATCGGTATATGGATAGTAGAAATGCATATGTTGTCAAATTAGATTCAGCAGGTAATCAACAGTGGTCTGAGGTTATCGAAGAAGATGGATATAATAGTAGCTTTAATTCTATCATAGAGAATAAAGAGGGTGAACTGATTTTAGTAGGTGAAGTCGAAGGTAAAGAAACAGATTCTTATGGTGGTTATGTAGTTAAATTAAATTCTAATGGCGATAAGTTGTGGACTAAGATCTATCAGAATATAGAAAAAGAAGATTATTATCTATTTACTGATGTTGAAGAGGCAGAAGGGGGTTATTTTATAATTGTAGGGTATAAATTAATATTTATCGAAGAGTCTAATAGTTATCGTCATGTAACTTACCTTGTCAAATTAGATCAAAGTGGTCAAGAGCAATGGAATAAGTCCTTTAGATCATCTTATCAGGATGGAGGATTTAACTCTATTGCTAAGACCAATGATGGTAATTTTATCCTAGCAGGATGGATACGAGATCGCCATGAAATTGATGGTTATTTGCTAAAGATAGATTCCCAAGGTAAGGAGGTTAAATTTGAAAAAGCAAGAGATGAGTAATTAAGTATAGTATAGGTATGTGAATTCAAAATGAAACTTAATGGGTTGATTGCGACACTTTTGAGTGTCAGTGTGAGTGGGTGTGTGTGAGTAAACCCCAATAAAAAAGACTTTACACACACTCACACTCATAGCTCACACTCGACACGAAGTGTCGTAATATCATTATATAATGTCATATTAAAATTTCACCATAAAGTTGAATAAGTATATAATAGGAGGTTAGATAAATGTATGATTTAATTGTAGTAGGTGGTGGTGCTGCAGGAATGATGGCTGCAGGTACAGCTGCTAATAGTGGTAAAAAGGTATTATTACTAGAGAAGAATGAACAGTTAGGAAAAAAGATATTGATTACTGGTAAGGGAAGATGTAATCTGACCAATGATTGTGAGATAGAAGATATTATTAAGAATTTCCCAGATAACGGGAAGTTCTTATATAGTGCTTTGTATACCTTCTCTAATTGGCAGTTGAAAGACTTCTTTAATAAACTAGGGGTTAAGACCAAAGTGGAGAGAGGAGATAGGGTCTTTCCAGTCTCTGATTCTGCTAGAGATGTTGTAGAAGCCCTTAAACAATTTATTGCAAATGCAGGTGTTGAAATCAAAGTAAAGACCTCTGTAGACAAAGTCATTACTGATGGTAAAGAGGTAAAGGGGGTTAAGGATTCTGATGAAAAAGAATATTATAGCTCTAATGTACTAATTGCTGTTGGTGGGAAGTCATATCCAACAACAGGTTCATCTGGTGATGGTTATACCATGGCAGAAAGTTTAGGTCATAAGATAAAAACTGTTAAACCATCTTTAGTTCCTTTAAAGACTAAGGAAGCTTGGGCTAAAGAGTTGCAAGGTCTAAACTTAAGAAATGTTAGTGCATCTTTAATAATTGATGGTAAGAAGCAAAAAGAAGAGTTTGGTGAGATGTTATTTACCCATTTTGGAGTTAGTGGACCTATTATCTTGACTTTAAGTCGTGATGTAGTCGACTATTTAGGTAAAGCTCAGATTAAGCTAAGCATTAACCTTAAACCAGCCCTATCTTATGAACAGCTTGATAATAGATTACAAAGAGATTTTGAAGAGTATTCTCGTAAGCAGTTTAAGAATAGTTTAGGAGACCTCTTACCAAGTAAACTAATTCCTGTAATTATTAGTTTATCATCTATTCCTGAAGATAAAGAGGTCAATCAGATTACTAAAGAAGAACGCCAAGAGTTGATTGAACTCTTGACCAACCTAGAAACTACTGTTATAGGGACAATGGGCTTTAACTTATCTATTGTAACTAAAGGTGGAGTAGCTACTGATGAGATAAATCCAAGTACTATGGAATCTAAATTAGTTCAAGGACTTTATTTTGCAGGAGAGGTTATAGATGTAGATGCTTATACAGGAGGATTTAATCTACAAGGTGCTTTTTCAATGGGATATTTAGTAGGAAGTAGTGTATAGATGTGACGAGCGATGAGTGAGCAGTGACAAATAATTATTAGTAGGAAATGACATGATTTAGAGATAGTGTGACACTTTCGTGTCAGGAATCGAGAATCTGGAATCAGTCTGTTTTACTGATAACTGGTTCCTGACTCCTGATTACTAAAAGTATCCCAATATACCCATTAAGCGATATTTCTAATATACATAATACTTTATTATTAGCAAGTCGGATAACTAACTTTAAGTTATATCTTAGTTTCTTAGACATATTATTATACTATAAAAGTATGTTTAGGAGGGGAATTATGCCAAGACGATTTGATAATTTTAAAAGTTTGGTTGAGAGGGTAGTATTGACTACAATAATCATTGGATTTATTATAGCGGTAGGAGTACAGATGATCTTAACAAATCCTAATTTTAAGGATAGCTTAATAGCTAAGATACCAAAGGTTGAGCATATTTTGGCTTTTGGACAAAGGAAGGATTTTAAGGAGAAGGCTCAAGCAGTATTTTCTACAGAAGGTCAACAGGATTATATAGTCATTTCACTACAGAATAAGTCATCTTATCCAGGGGCTAAAGTAATTATGAACGGACAGGTGATTGGAGATTTTAGTAGAGGATATATCAAGGTCAATATAGAAGCAGGAGACTATTTAACTATTGATACTCGTGGAATAGGTGATGGTTTGTGGTTTGAAGTAACTGGTATTTCTGAGGGGATTAAGAGCTTTAGGGTAGGCCAACAGTTTTGGGTAAAAGATGAGTTTAAAACCTTGGGAAGGGTGGAAAGTTTAAATAAATTTTAAATTTATCTTGCTTTAAAATAAAAGTTATGTTAAGATGTTGTACAACAGTAATAAAGTAGTATAGTATAACGGTAGGTAGTAGAATAGTAGGTTTATTACTGTGTTAACCAATCGATAACAATTGAATAATTTAAAAAGAGTAGTACAGTAGGCGAGGTAGTGTGTAATCTAATCTTGGGATAACTATAAGCACCCCTATTTGTATGGGGTGTTTTTTTATATCTAGAGTTATAAAAGTTATCAGATAGCAGATAATAATCTATGATCATGATAGGGAATATATAATTTCTTTATAGAGGTGATAAATTTGTCGACTAATGAAGAAACAAGTAAAAAGGTTGCAACAGCAGCAATTAAGATGGCATTAAGTGATAGAGATGAAGAGAATATTTTGAAGGAAAATTATAAAGGGCAAGATATGAAAGTAGCAGCAGTTGATTTTGGTGGGAATTTCAATTCATCAGTCAAGACTATGATTGAAAGAGCAATTGTGGCTGCTAAAAGGGAAGGGGTTATTAAAGAGACTCATACTGAACAGGGAGCAGTAGCAGGTGCTACTAGAGAAGCCTTAATTCAGATAAATCCTAAAGCAATTGGTTTCAATGTAGGTGGAAAGATTGGAGTAGCCAGAGAGGGAGATCATATTAGTGTAGCTGTTTTCTTTGCTATTGGCCTACTACACTTAAATGAAATGGCAATAGGATTGGGCCATAGAGCAGTAACGTAAATTCAGTGTACAGTTGACAGTTGATAGTTTACAGTTAAAAGATTTAAAGTACTTTGAACTACAACTATACACTGTAAATTGTAAACTGTAAACTTGAAATTAGGTTGGAGGTGAGATTGTGATTAGGGGAATCAGAGGAGCTATTACAGTAGAAAATAATGATAAAGAGGAGATATTAGTTGCTACTAAGGAACTATTAGAGAAGGTTGCTGAAGAGAATGGAATAGTTGAAGATAAAATTGCTTCAATCTTCTTTTCGATGACCTCTGATTTGGATCAGGTCTTTCCAGCAGTAGCTGCAAGAGAGTTAGGATGGATTAATGTTCCTTTATTTTGTGTGAAAGAACTGGATATTGAAGGTTCTTTAAGTAAATGCATTAGAGTATTGATTCATTATAATACTAAGAAGGAACAAAATCAGATTAACCATATTTACCTAAAAGGAGCTAAAGTTTTAAGACCAGATTTAGTAGAGGAGGAGGGAGCTTAGAATGGTAGATAAAAGAGTAGTAAGAGAGGAAATTATGGATATTAAACCATATATCCCTGGAAAACCAATCGATGAAGTTAAACGGGAATTGGGGCTTAAGGAAGTGATTAAATTGGCTTCAAATGAGAATCCTTTAGGGCCATCACCAATGGCAATTGATAAGATGAAAGAGGCAGTTGCAAAGGTAAATCTTTATCCTGATGGTAATGTACATAATTTAAGAGAGAAGTTAAGTAAGAGTTTAGGAGTTAAGCCCTCTCAATTAATCTTTGGTAATGGGTCAGATGAGTTATTGGTATTATTGGCTCAAACTTTTATTAAAGCTGATGATGAGGTAGTAATGGCTGAGATTACCTTTAGTGAATATGAGTTTGCTACTAAGATTATGGGCGGGAAGCTTATAGAGGTTCCTTTAAAGAATAACACCCATGACTTAGAGGCTATGTTAGCAGCTATAACTGCTAAGACTAAGATGATATTTATCTGTAATCCTAACAACCCAACAGGAACTATAGTTGAGAGAAGAGAGGTTGAAGAGTTCTTAGCTAAAGTACCAGAAGATGTAATTGTAGTTTTTGATGAGGCTTATTATGAGTATGTAGATAATAATGATTATCCTCAAACTATAAATTATTTAAATGATTATGAGAATGTGATTATTTTAAGGACTTTCTCTAAAATCTATGCTTTAGGTGGATTGAGGTTAGGTTATGGAATCAGCAACTCTGAGTTAATAGGATATATTGATCGGGTAAGACAACCCTTTAATATTAACTCTATAGTTCAGATAGCTGCTGAAACCAGTTTAGATGATCATGACCATGTAGCAAAGTCTCTAGAATATAATCGCCAAGGGAAGGAATATCTATACAAGGAGTTTGAACGATTGGGATTGGATTATGTTCCAACTGAAACTAACTTTATCCTAATAGATTTAGGAAGATCTAATCAAGAGGTATTCCAGCAGATGCTTAAGAAAGGGATTATTATCAGAAGCTTAGCTTCTTATGGCTATGACACTGAAGCTAGAGTAACTATTGGTTTACCAGAAGAAAATAAGAAGATGATTAAAGCTTTAGAAGAAGTATTGTCATAATTTAAGGCTAAGACTGAGTTTAGGATTAAGAATAAATTTAATACTAAAACTTATACTTAAACCTAATTATAAAATATTAACTCTAAAAATGAGTAGAGAGAAGTAAGTAGAAAATAAGGAGGAGATAGAAATGGTAATCGTAATGGAAAGTAGTGCAAAGCAAGAGGAGATTAAAAAGGTAATTGAGAAGATTCAAGAGGCAGGATTTGAAGCACATCCTGATAGTGGTAAGACTCAAACTATAGTTGGTGTAGTAGGTGAAGGAAGAAGAGAAGAATTACTTAACTCTATTGGAGCTTTTCCTGGTGTAGATAGAGTAGTAGAGATTAGCAACCCTTATAAATTAGCAGGTAAAGAGTTTAAGCCTGAACCATCAGTAATAGATATTGATGGTGTTAAAATCGGTGGAGGACACTTTGCAATTATGGCAGGACCATGTGCAATTGAAAGCAAGGAACAGTTATTTGAAGCAGCTGAGCAGGTAAAAGAAGGTGGAGCTAAGATTTTACGTGGTGGTGCGTTTAAGCCTAGAACTTCACCATATAGTTTTCAAGGTATGAAGGAAGATGGTTTGAAATTATTAGCAGAGGCTAGAGAGAGAACAGGACTTAAGATAGTAACTGAGGTAATGGATACTAGAGATGTAGAGTTAGTAGCTAAGTATGCTGATATCTTACAGGTTGGTGCTCGTAATATGCAGAACTTCTCTTTATTAAAAGAGGTAGGAAAGACTGACAAAGCAGTCTTATTAAAAAGAGGGATGACTGCTACTTACAAGGAACTATTGATGGCTGCTGAGTATATTATGGCTGGCGGTAACTACAATGTAATCTTATGTGAACGAGGAATTAGAACCTTTACTACTGAGACTAGAAATACTGTAGATATGGCTATTGTTCCTGTAATTAGAGAATTAAGCCATTTACCTGTGATTATAGATCCAAGTCATGGAACAGGAAACTGGAAATATGTCTCACCACTAGCAAAAGCGGCTTTAGCAATAGGTGCAGATGGTCTAATGGTTGAAGTACATCCTGATCCTAAGCATGCTTTATGTGATGGGCCTCAATCATTAAAGCCTGAGAAGTTTAAGGCTATGGTAGAGGAGTTAAAGGCTATCGCAGCAGTTACTGACACTAAGCTTTAAGGTGATAAACTATGATTAAAAGAGTAGCGATTGTTGGAGTAGGCCTGATTGGTTCCTCTTTGGGTCTAGCTTTAGGTAGTATTAAAGAGGTTGAAGAGATTATTGGAATTGATAAGAATCAAGATTATTTACAAGAGGCTTTAACTATAGGAGCAGTTGATAAGATTGCGTCTTTAGAGGAAGGCGTTAGAGATGTAGATTTGATTATATTAGCTACCCCTGTAGGTATAATTACAGACCTAGTTACAGAAATATTACCTTACATTAGTAATAAGACGATTATTACTGATGTAGGTAGTACCAAATCTACTTTGGTTAGAGAGTTAGAAGCTATAGTTGAAGATCATATTTATATTGGTGGTCATCCAATGACTGGTGCTGAGACCTCTGGACCTAGTGGAGCAGATAAGTACCTCTTTGAGAATGCTATTTATGTTTTAACAGAGACTAACAATACAAAACATGATAGTCTGATAGAACTTAAAAATATATTAGAGAGAATAGGCTCACAAGTCTTGATTCTCTCTCCAGAAAATCATGATAAGATGGTGGCTGTAACCAGTCACCTTCCTCATTTAATAGCAGTCAATTTAATGAATGTAATTAAGCAGTTTAGTCAAGAGGATGATAAGGTCACTTCTCTAGTTGCTGGAGGCTTTAGAGACACTACTAGAATAGCAGCAGGAGATCCTGTAATGTGGAGAGATATCTTCTTAAATAATCGGGAGATGGTCTTGGAAACTATCGATATCTTTGAAGAGCAGTTAAAATCTCTTAAAGAGCTAATTCTAAATAATCAAAGTGAGACTTTAAAAGAGACTTTAGCAGAGATAAGGGATGCTAGAATTAGATTGCCAATGAAGAAAAAAGGTTTATTGCCAAGTAATTTTGAATTAATTATAACCTTAAAAGATATACCTAATGCAATTGGAAGTATGACCTCAGCCTTAGGAAGTGAAGAGATTAATATTCAGGATATAGAGGTTTTAAAGGTTAGAGATGAAGGTGGAACGATTAGATTAAGCTTTAGTCAAGAATGGGAGCAGGAAGAAGCCTACAAACTATTAAAAGAGAGAAGCTATAAAGTAATTAAGAAGTAGGGGGATTAGAGATGAGATTGAAAGTAGAAGCTAAAGGTGGTTTAGAGGGCAAAATAAAGGTTCCAGGAGATAAATCTATCTCCCACCGTTCTGTGATGTTAGGGGCTTTGGCTGAAGGAAAGACAGAGATTGAGGGCTTTCTAACAGGAGAAGACTGTCTAAGTACAGTTAAAGCCTTTCAAGATATGGGAGTAAAGATTGAAGGTGTTGGTACTGATCAGATGGTAGTTCATGGGGTAGGCTTAAGAGGATTAAAAGAGCCAAATGATTTATTGGACTTTGGTAACTCAGGAACTACTACTCGTTTGATGCTAGGGATATTAGCAGGGCAAAGTTTTTACTCTGTAGCTACTGGTGATGATTCTTTAAGAAGTAGACCGATGGCTAGAGTAACTAAGCCTTTAAGTACTATGGGGGGAGAGTTCTATGGTCGTGATAATGCTAATCTCTTGCCGATTACAGTAGTTGGGCAGGGGAAACTAAATAGTATATCCTATGATTCTCCTGTAGCCAGTGCTCAAGTCAAATCAGCTGTTTTATTGGCTGGATTATATGGTGAAGGAGTAACTGAAGTTAGAGAGCCTGCTAAATCTAGAGACCATACTGAACGGATGTTAGAGTACTTTGGAGCTAAGGTTGAAGTCGATGGTCTAGAGGTTAAAGTAGAAGGAAATCCAAAATTAACAGGCAAGAAGGTAGTTGTTCCTGGTGATATCTCTTCAGCAGCTTTCTTGATGGTAGCAGCTATGATTACCAAAGGATCAGAGATAATTATCGAGAATGTTGGGTTAAATCCTACAAGAGATGGAGTAATTGAGGCTCTTAGGAAGATGAATGGTGACTTTGAGCTATTAAATCAGCGTGAGGTCAATGGCGAGCCGATAGCAGATATTAAGGTGAAAAGTAGTCAATTAAAAGGAACGGTAATTGATGGTGATTTAATTCCTTTGTTGATAGATGAAATTCCAATCTTAGCAGTAGCAGCTAGTCAGGCAGAAGGAAAGACTATTATTAAGGATGCTGAGGAATTAAGAGTTAAAGAGACTGATAGAATTGATGCTATGGTTAAGGAATTGACTAGATTAGGTGTAGAGGTTAAAGAAAGAGAAGATGGGATGGAGATTATAGGTAAGCAGAAGATAACTGGTGGAGTGAGTTGTCAAAGCTATCATGACCACCGGATTGCTATGTCTATAGCAGTAGCAGGACTGATTGCTGAAGATGTAGTAGAGATAGAAGGTGCTGAATGTATCAATATTTCCTTTCCTAACTTTAAGAAGTTATTAGATAGTTTGTCAGAATAATTTAAATTTTAACAAGATAAGGCAGGTTAACCTGCCTTATCTTGTTTTTTGCTATTAATCTATTGCTTCATAGCTTTTTCAGTTAAAAAATTGATAGAATAGAAGGAGATTGCGACACTTTATGTCGAGTGTGAGCTATGAGTATGAGTGTGTGTAAAATCTCTTTTTATTGGGGTTTACTCACACTCACACACCCACCCACGCTAACTTTAAAAGTGTCTCAATATACCTATATTAAGGTATTTACCTAAAATCATCCAAAAAATAGGTACATTTTTTAACAAAAATATTGAAAAATTTTTAAATCTTGAAGAAAAGAGAGGAAAATTTCAATAATAGTCGAAATAATTAAGTAGAGAATCTTGTCTAGATAAGATGGGGTGATATATTGAAAAAAGATAATGTTTTAGAAATATTTGAGGATATACTAAATTATGATTTCAGTGATAATATAGAAATTTTAAAAAGTATTATTGATAAAACTGAAGAATTTTATGGTTTGATTTCAGATAGGCTACCTCTAATTGAGCAGAATATTGATGAAGCGATAGCAGAGACAGAGGTCTTAGTAAGTTATTTTATGGAAGAGAATCAAGACCAACAGGAGAGTGAAGGTTTCAGACTGTCACATGTATTAGAAGGTTTACAAGATCAGATTGGGGAAGTTTATGACTCTTTATTGGACAGAAGTGATGTTGTTGATATCTTATCTGATTTTATTGTAGATAGTGATGATGGAGAGAGTAAGTTCTCCCAAATATTGACCTTGACCAAAGAATTAAATAATTCTTTGACTGACCTTAAGGATTTATCAATTAATGCAATTATCTTTTCAGTTAAAGCTGATAATAGTGGGGCTGGTTTTAGAGTAATCTCTAATGAGATTAATCGTCTTTCAAATCATATTAAAGATAAGTATAGTTTAATCGAAGAGAATGTACTTATTTTACAGAGATGGTATGAAGATTTTGTTGATAATTTGCGAAGCCTAGTAGCTATTGAAGACGAGATTGGAGAGAATAAGGGTGAGACTAAAGAGGTTTTTACAGATATATTAGAATCATTAGAGAATGTTTCTAATGTATTAAGGAGTTTTATAGGACATATTAAGGTAGGTGTAGAGCCGATTTATGATATTATCGTTTTACTCCAATATCAAGATATTATTCGGCAAAATTTAGAGAATCTAATAGAGATTTTAGTGACTTTAGAGGCAGAGGTTAATAGTTTGAATTTAAAGGAGTATCAAGAGGATGAACTTGTAGATATGGTTCTCTTTATAGATAATGTTTCCGGTCTTTCTAGAGGGTTAATGGAGAATATCTTGACCCAATTAGAAGAGTCTATCTTCAATATAAGTGATAAATTCATGGAGATAAATAATAATTTAGTTGCTTTAAAGCAAGAGGATGAAGAGCTTAATATCTTTCTAACAGAAGATAGTGAGAGTGTGGATCAAGTTAATAGCTTAGATCGAATTTATCAACGCTTAATCTCATTTATTCCTGAATTCACCTCTAAAATCGGTAGTCTAGAAGATAAATACAATAGCTTAATTAGAGATAAAGATGATTTTTACGATAATATGGAAGGAATTGAAAAGGGGCTAGAAGAGATTGATAAAGTAGCTAATAGATTTAAGAAATTAGAGCTAATGGCTAAGATTGAATTTTCTCATATGATGGGGACTAAGCATTCTTTTGTTAATGGGATAGAAGATGCTATCAATAAGTTTATCAATTCAAGCAAAGATAATAAGGAACTATATCAAGATTTAAAAGATAAACTACAAAGAGATTATAGTACCTTTTTAGAGTTTGCATTAAATAATAAAGATAGTGTAATCAGTTCTAATCAAATTGTGAATAGTTCAAAAGATAAGTTATTGACTGGAAAAAAATTAGTTAAAGAGGCAATTCAATCTCTGCACTCTTCAATAAATTCTTTATCCTTGGAGTTAGATAGCCTTATAGCAGAGGTAGAGGGTTTTTATCTGCTCAAGGAGCAAGGTCAACAAGTGGTATCCTTCCTAGCTAAGTTAAAGTCAAAGACTAGTAATATTAAAGAATATTATCTAGATAATTCTGAAGATATAGACTTAGCAGATAGTAATGAGCGCTTACAAGAGCTAATCGATAAATTCACAAGTTATTTAGAAAGAAAGACGGCTCAAGAAGAGATTGGTGATTTAGAGATTGATACTGGTAGTGAAGGTGGAGAGTTGACATTATTTTAGCTGAGCATTATTTTTCTAAGATAAAACCATCTATTTTAATAGATTTACTGTATATAATTTTATTTTGAGCCTAAGTTCAAAAATAAGAACAAAAAGAATTATTAGCCACGAATTAACACCAATGCACACTAATAAGACCTTAAAAATAAATGATTTATAGATTTTTAAGGCTCTTCCACGATTTTTGTGAAAATGTATTAATACCACTTTAGCCACAGGTTTTAACCTGTGGTGGTACCATGGATTCTGCATATACTACGGGTTAAAACCCGTAGCTAGATAATAATTTAAACTTATTATTACTTGTAATCACAAAGTTCGTTGTTGAACCATTTTTAAAGACGGTTTTAATTTGTGAATATTCGTGAGGTTCAATCCAAGATTACTTCTTCGAGAACTCCACGCTTAGAGTACGTGGAAAAAATTATTCTTGTTTGTTCTTTTTCTCTTAAAATCTCTAATATCAAATCTTTATCGGTTTATATACTATATAAGTTGAACTAATGTTTTTCTTTAAAGAATTAAAAAGCTTTTTTGCAACGAATTAACACGAATTACACGAATAAAAGGCAAAAAGAATAAATTAATAG
>Ga0163226_1000004_pt1 | contig 48504 bp, 43 predicted proteins | sample MSEWel2016_07_13_2_FD_113144 | JGI IMG/M metagenome (GOLD analysis project Ga0163226, IMG submission 113144) | Subsurface microbial communities from deep shales in West Virginia, USA - MSEEL Well Study Marcellus 5H_2016_07_13 ...
ACCTTAAAAGATAACTTTCAGCAACGAATCTACCGAATTTACGCGAATAAAACTAAAAGATTAATTAATCTTTTAATCTTTAATTCGTGTTAATTTGCTGCTAATCTTTAGCTTTTGATCTTTAGTCTTTTATTACACTTTAGACTTGGATATCTATATATAGTTTTGAATTTTTTACTATTCACCATTAATTATTAACTATTCATTGTATTTAAAAAGGGAGGATTTGTTATGTCGAAGAAAGGAACAATATTAAGTGGGATGCGTCCTACTGGAAAATTACATCTAGGACATTTAATTGGGGTACTTGATAACTGGAAACAGCTCCAAGATGAATATAACTGTATCTTTGAGGTTGCCGATTGGCATGCCTTGACTACTAAATATGAAGATACTACTCAATTGCAAGATAACATCAGAGGGCAAGTAATCGATTGGATTGCTGCAGGAATTGATCCTGAAAGAAGTATTATTTTTGTTCAATCCCATGTACCAGAGATTGCTGAGCTGAATTTATTACTATCAATGATTGTATCGGTTTCACGCTTAGAGAGAAATCCAACTTATAAAGAGCAGGTCCAAGAGCTGGGCGTAAAGGACTCTATTCCCTTTGGATTGTTAGAGTATCCAGTCTTACAGGCTGCTGATATTTTGGTCTTTAAAGGGACTACAGTTCCAGTTGGTGAAGATCAATTACCACATATTGAAATTACTAGAGAGCTTGCTCGAAGATTTAACCACTTATATGGTGAGACCTTCCCAGAGCCAGAGGCTAAGCTAGGTGAGGTTACTAAGTTATTAGGTTTAGATGGTCGTAAGATGAGTAAAAGCTATGGTAACTCTATCTATTTGGCTGATAGCCCTGAAGAGATTGCAAGAAAGGTTAAGAGTATGGTGACAGATCCACAAAGAATCAGATTAAAAGACCCTGGTAATCCTGAGGTCTGTTCAGTCTATTCTTACCATAAATTATTTACTCCAGATAGAGTTGAAGAGGTGGGAGAGGGCTGTCGTAATGCTACTTTAGGCTGTATGGACTGTAAGAAGATATTAGCAGATTCAATTGTCGATTACTTAGCTGAAATCCATGAAAAGAGAAGAGAGCTAGAGGCTAATCCAGAAATTGTTGATGAGATTTTAGCTGAAGGTGCTAAGAAAGCTAGAGCTATAGCTAAAGAGACATTAACTCAAGTCAGAACTGCCATGAATCTAAGATAAGATTAGAGGTGAGCGTATGGGCTATGAAGTGAAGATTGATGCTTTTCAAGGTCCTATTGATCTATTGATGCATTTATTGAAGAAGAATAAAGTAGAGATTTATGATATTCCTATTGCTAAGATTACTCGCCAGTATTTAGATTATATTGCTAATATGCAGAGGTTAGATTTAGATGTAGCTAGCGAGTTTCTAATTATGGCAGCACAGCTAATGGAGATCAAAGCCCAGACCTTATTGCCTAAAGAGAGAAATGGCGATGATGAGGAAGAAATAGACCCTCGTCAAGAGTTGGTGGAGAAGCTATTAGAGTATAAGAAGTATAAACAATTGGCTTTAGAGCTACAGGATTTTGAGCAGAAACAGAGGAAGTCATATACTCGTAATGTAGCTCCTTTGTTAAGTGAGTTGGAGTTTGAAAAGTCTAATCCTCTAGAAGGGGTTACGATAGATCAATTTATTTCTGCTTTTCATAAAGCTTTGAAGAAAAAGAAGAGAAAAAAGAGTGATAATCAAGAAGATAAGGTAGATGCTTTAGACCATTTACAAGCAGAAGAGATTACTATTAAAGAGCAACAGGGCTATATTATGCAGAAATTGGTTGCAATTGATAGTGGGATTAGCTTTATGGACCTGTTCTCTCAATTCAGCTCTAGGTTAGAGGTAGTTGTTACTTTTATGGCATTATTAGAGTTAATTAAAATCAATGAAGTCAAGATTAAACAGGATAACAACTTTGATGAGATTATGATTTACCGTTTAGGGAGTGGTGGTCGGTGCTAAGTAAAGTTGAAGTAAAGGCTGCGATAGAAGCATTATTGTTTATGGCAACAGACCCTTTGCCAATCAAGGTATTCAAAGAGGTCTTAGAGATTGGAGTTAAGGATATCAAAGATGCTTTAGAGTTACTTGAAGCAGAGTATACTAGAGGAGATAAGGGGATTGAGTTGGTACAGGTCAGTAATGGCTATCAATTACAGACTAAAGCGGAATTTCTTCCTTTTATCAAAGAACTACATAAACCGGAGATGAATAATACTTTAAGCCAAGCTGCTTTAGAGACCTTAGCGATTATTGCTTATAAACAGCCTGCTACTAGAGCAGAGGTTGAGGATATTAGAGGGGTCAATGTCGAGAAGGCTTTAAAGACGTTACAGAAGCGGGGTTTAATAGAAGAGCAAGGGAGAAAGGATACTATCGGAAATCCAATTCTCTATGGTACTACAGTCGAGTTTTTGCAGTATATGGGGATGAATGGTTTAGATGAGCTACCACCAGCTCAGGAGTTTACAGAGTTACATGATGAAGAGCTAGAGAAAGCAATTGATAATATAGAGGATAACTAACAACAAGCAGGTGCTTATAAGCACCTGCTTGTTTTTTGGAGTGATTTTGTGATTGATGTGATATAGGTATATTGGGACATTTTAAGTTTTAGCTACGGGTTTTAACCCGTAGTGTAACATGTCATCATCACCACAGGTTGAAACCTGTGGCTAGTAAATTTATCATTATAAAAAGTGTCGTTTTTTCTCTATTAAGGTTTACTCTGTATGAGTATCAATATTTTATATAGTTTAATCTAAATTAAAGCACTTGAGCTAGCTCAAGTGCTTTTGTCATTTAAAGATACAATTATAAATTTTTACTAGTCTGTATTTTATATTATCCTAAAAGGAATAATGAAATTGTATCTTTACTTTTTAGATCTTAGATTTAGCTTTAGAAAGCTTAGCAAATTAATAAATTTAGTATACAATTTAGAAGCTATGGATAAGATAACTATTATAGGTTGAAAGGGGGGTCACATGATAATATTAATTTTAATCCTTTTAATCTTAATTATTTTACGTTTTGGCAAGATAAGGTTTATGATTGATATTAATGTCCAGCAAGAAGGTGATGATTTGGTAGCTAAACTCAATTTTACCTTCTTTAAATATAGATTCAAATTACCTTATGTAGAGATTGAGGAACGGTTTTCCTTTTCAGATTTTGAGTTTATAGGTAGAGTAAATGAAAGGTTTAAAAGGGAAGTAAAGATAGATGAGAAGTTAGAAGAAGGAGAGAGAAATAAAGGGGATATAGCACATATTATTAACTTCTTTAATCAAGTTAAAAAGGTCTTTACACATATAGAAGATGTTGTGGTAATAATTGATAAATGCGATGATTTTTGGTGGGTTACCAATTTTGGATTGGTAAATCAGGCTTACACAGGAATCTTAACAGGAATGATTTGGGCAGTTAAAGGTTCTGTTGTTTCTATTTTACAAAATTTTATAAGATTTGAAGCTACCCCTGTTATCAAAGTAGACCCTTCCTTTAATTATCCCCAGGATTTTGGGATGGAGTTTGAGGGTATATTTACTTTTAAGATAGGTGATATTATACATATGGGATTGAAGATATTAATTTCTCAGCTTAAAAGGAGGTTAAAGAAAAATGGCCGACCACCCAATTGAAAATATAATGTCTACAGCAATGGAGAATATAAAAACTATGGTTGATGTAAATACTATTGTGGGGGATCCAGTAGAGACTCAGGACGGCAGTGTAATCATCCCTGTTTCAAAGGTTAATTTTGGTTTTGCAGCAGGTGGTGCTGAATATCTATTAAGAGAGAATAGTGGTGAAGAGGATGATAAGGAAAAAGGCTCATCTAATAAAGGTACAAATTTTGGTGGAGGTAGTGGAGCTGGAGTAATGCTACAACCGATTGCTTTTTTGGTAGTCAGTGAAGGGCAGGTTAGGTTATTACCAGTAAATAATAATGCAGTTGTTGAGCGCTTAGTAAACTTGGCTCCAGAATTATTAGATCATCTCAAAGGTCTTACTAAGCAAAATAACAAGAACAAAAAAGAAGATAATACAGATGTAGAGGTTAGTTTATAACAGACTAAAGTGAAGGGGAGACCTTCACTTTTCCTTTGAATTTTTGGAGGTGTAACCATGGTCAAAAAATATTTAATAATATTAACAATGATATTTACTTTAATATTAGCAATCAATACAACTGCTTTAGCATATCCTCAAGTTTCGGCACAATCTGCTATTTTAATTGATGTAGAAACAGGTCAGATACTTTATCAGAAGAATGTTCATCAGCGTCGTGCCCCTGCCAGTACCACTAAGATTATGACTGGAATTTTAGCAATAGAGAATGGAAACCTTTCTGATAAAGTCACTGCTAGTAAACGAGCAGCTTATGAAGGTGGCTCATCTATCTATTTAGTTCCTAATGAAACTTTAACTTTAGAAGAGATGGTCTATGGACTTTTGTTAAAATCAGGCAATGATGCTGCTGTAGCAATTGCTGAACACATTGGTGGTTCTGTAGAAAATTTTGCTAAAATGATGAACCTTAAAGCAAGAGAAATAGGAGCATTACATACAACCTTTAAAAATCCCAATGGTCTACCCCAAGAAGGTCATTTAACAACAGCTTATGATTTGGCACAAATAGCTCGTTATGCTCTACAGAATCCACTTTTTGCAAAGATAGTTTCAACACATAAGAAGAGAATCGAGTGGCCAGGCCATAGTTGGGATAGAATTTTAACCAATACTAATAAACTATTAACCCGTTCTGATATAGTTGACGGTGTTAAAACTGGTTATACTAGAGCAGCTGGAAGGTGTTTAGTCTCTTCTGCTACCAAAGATGGTCAGCAGTTGGTCAGTGTAGTCTTAAAGAGTGGAGCTATGTGGAATGAATCTTTAGCATTATTAAATTATGGGTTCAACCATTATCAAAAGGTAGAAGTAATTGCTAAGGGGGAAGAGGTTCACCAAATATCTATTCATGAGCAAGAGGTCAAGCTAAAAGCTGCTAAAGAATTTAATTACGTTCTCCCTAAAGGTAGTAGTACTAAGATAAAAAAAGTAATTGAAATCAAGAAGAATATAACTTTACCGATCAAGAAGGGGGAGAAGCTTGGAAGTCTTGCTTTATATGATCAAGATGACAAGTTATTGGATAGAATAGAGTTGATTTCTGATCGTTATGTTGAAGATACTGCAGTAAATAATTTTTGGAAAAAGTTATCAGCTAAAATCCAAATCTATTTTTAACAAGGAGATTTACTATTATACTAGAATAAGAATAATTGTAGTAATAAATAAATAAATTGAGGTGTTAGTTGATGGAAAGATTACAGAAAGTAATGGCTAGAGCAGGAGTAGCATCAAGAAGACAGAGTGAAAAATTGATAGAGCAAGGGAAAGTTAAGGTTAATGGCAAGGTAGTAAAGGAATTAGGATTTAAGGTTAATCCACAGAAAGATGATATAGAGGTCAATGATAAGAAGATTAGAAAAGAGAAGTTGGTCTATATTTTGTTAAATAAACCTAGAGAATGTGTTACAACAGTAAGTGATCCTAAGGGAAGAAAGACAGTAATAGATCTAGTTAAGGTAAAAGAGAGAATATATCCAGTAGGTAGATTAGATTATGATACCGAAGGATTATTATTATTAACCAATGATGGAGAGGTTGCTTATGCTTTAACCCATCCTAGCCATCAAATCAGTAAGGAATATTTGGCTACCGTTGATGGTGTGCCTAATGATGCTAAATTAAAGGCCCTAGAGCGTGGAGTGCAATTGGGTGATGGGTGGACTGCACCTGCTAAGGCAGAAAGGGTTGTAGAGTTTAATAACAAATCTATAGTATCTTTAGAGATTCACGAGGGTAGAAAGCATCAGGTTAAAAGGATGCTCAAGTCAGTAGGTCATCCAGTATTAGAGCTAAAAAGGATTAAAATGGGACCTTTATCCTTAGATGAAGATTTAAAGTTAGGTACATATAGATTTTTAGATAAGGATGAGATTGATGAACTTAAAGAGATTGCTAGGCAGGTAAAGGAAAATGAGCAAGAGTAATTATATTATTCCAGTTTTTGTTCCTCACTTAGGTTGTCCTCATGATTGTGTATTCTGCAATCAACGGGAGATTACTGGGATTAAAAGAGAGTTAACTGGTGATGAAGTTATAGATAAAATTAATGATTACTTAAGCACAATTCCTAAATCAGCCAAAAGGATTGAGGTTGCTTTTTATGGGGGAAGTTTTACAGGGATTGATCCTAGATATCAGTTGGAGCTACTCTCTGCTGCTAAAATGTTTTTAGATAAAGGCTTTATTACTGGTATTAGATTATCTACTAGACCTGATTATATAGATAAAGAGATTTTAGAGAGGTTAAAGGAGTATGGTGTAGGTATTATTGAGTTAGGGGTTCAATCTCTAGATGATGATGTATTATTTGCTTCAACTAGGGGGCATAGTAAAGCAGATGTTAAAAGAGCAGTCTCTTTAATCAAGAGCTATGGTTTTAAATTAGGATTACAGGTCATGCCTGGGTTACCTAATAGTACAGAAGCTACGGAGTTGGCTACAGTAGCAGAGATTATTGAGTTTAATCCTGATTTTGTACGGATATATCCTACCTTGGTTATCAGGAATACTGAGTTAGCCAACCTATATAGATTGGGTAAGTATCAACCATTATCTTTAGAAGAAGCAGTTGATATCAGTGCTAAATTATTAGAGATGTTTAAAAAAGCGGGGATTAATGTAATTAGAATAGGCTTACAGCCTTCTGAAGGTGTCAATTCTAAAGAGGTTCTGGCAGGACCCTTCCACCCTTCATTCAGACAGCTAGTAGAGTCTAAGCTGTTGTTGAATAAGATTGAAGATGAGATTAGTCAAAGAGCTATTAAGAAGTTAAAATTGATAATCAATCCTAAAGATATGTCTAACCTAAGAGGACAGAAAAACAGTAATTTAGCCTACCTCTATAACAGATATCAAATTGAAGAGGTAATTATTAGCGATGATGATACTTTAGCAAGGGGAGATATTAAAATAAAATTTATTTTCTAAATTAGTAATAATATAACAACTAACTTACTATATATGAATATAAGGAATAATTAATAGGCTAAATTAAGGGAGGAAATAATATGGAAATGTTGAAAGTATCATCATCTTCAAAGCCTAAGTCTGTAGCTGGAGCGTTAGCTGCTGTAATACGTGAAGAAGGTAGAGCAGAGTTACAGGGTGTTGGAGCTGGAGCTATAAATCAAGCTGTAAAAGCAATTGCTATTGTAAGAGGGTTTATAGCACCAAATGGTATAGATTTAGTTGCAATTCCTGCTTTTTCTGAAATTGAGATTGATGGTCAAGAAAGAACGGCTATTAAGTTTATTGTTGAGCCAAGATAATTAAAACAAATATTTAATAAAGACTATAACCTCTATTGTTTTTACTAAGGAGGTTATAGTTTTGTTTATTTTTTGATATATTTATGTTAAAATAAAATTTGAGTCTTTATAAAATACAGAATTAATTTAAGCTTAAGTCTAAGCAAAAGATTAAAATAATTTTTCATGTTTGCTCAGGATTAACCTTAATCTTAGACTAAAATTATTATGATGTTTTTATTATACAAATATATTTGATTTATTGGATGAATTCATGATTTTTATGCAAGAAAGGGGGAAATGTATGTTTCTAAAGAGTATAACAATCAAAGGATTTAAGTCCTTTGCTGATAGAGTAAAAGTAGACTTTGAACCTGCTATTACCGGGATTATAGGTCCTAATGGTAGTGGAAAGAGTAATATTTCTGATGCTATCCGCTGGGTATTAGGTGAGCAGAGTGCCAAAACCCTAAGAGGGGGTAAGATGGAGGATGTTATCTTTGCAGGTAGTGGTAAAAGAAGGGCTTTAGGCTTAGCAGAGGTTACTTTAACCCTTGATAATCGAGATGGTGCTTTGCCAATTGACTATAAAGAGGTGACTATTGGTAGGAGAGTAACTCGCAGTGGAGAGAGTGATTACTTAATTAATAACAATAGCTGTCGTTTAAAGGATATTAAAGAGCTATTTATGGATACAGGGATAGGTAAGGATGCTTATTCGATAATTGGGCAAGGGAAGGTTGAAGCTATATTAAGTGAAAACTCTGTAGATAGAAGGGAGCTTTTTGAAGAGGCTGCTGGAATCAGCAAACATAAAAACCGTAAAGAAGAGGCTGAAAAGAAGTTAGATAGTACAGAGCAGAAGCTACAGCGAATAAAGGATATTATCCATGAAATAGAGAGGCAAGTAGAGCCTTTAGAGAAAGAGTCTAAGAAGGCGAAAAAATATCAAGAGTATAGAAGTGAACTAAAAGAGTTAGAAGTTAACTTATTAGCTAATATTTATTTGGAATTAGAGGAGAAGCTTGACCAAGATATTACTAGTAAGCAGAGATTATCCTATCAATTAACAGAGGCTAAATCAGCTGTTAGTGAATATGATTTAAGGATAGATAAAGAGAAGAAACGCCTAGAAGAGCTAACTCTAGATTCTGACCAGCAAAAAGAGAATATCTTTGAGGCTAAAAGTAGTGTGGAGCGGATTGATAACAAGTTAGCTTTAGCCAAACAGCAACAAGATAATATTATAGAGCAGAAGAATAGATTAGAAAATGAGATTAACCGTTTGGAAGATAGAATTAATTTAAATAAAGAAGAGATTGCTAAAAAAGATAGTAAAGAGGCAGAGTTAGTAGAGAAGGTTAAAGCAAAGTCTCTATTGCTTGAGAAAAAGAATGGAGAGCTAGCTACTTTATCTAAATCATTAGAAGAGAAATCTGAGATTAAGAAGGGGTTTCAAGATAATCAACTAAATCAAATCACCAAAATTAATAGGCAGCAACATCAATTAGAAACAGCAAGTAGAGATATTAAACGTTATCAAGAGGATATAACTGCCTTGCTGGAGCAAAAAGAATCTATAATTATAGAAGTTGATAAAGCATTAGAAAAGATGGAAAATAAAGAAGGTAAGCTTGAAGAGATTAAAGAAAAGGTTAACGGTTATCGTAAGGAACATAACAGAGAGAAATCCAATTATAGTCAGCTTCAAAATAACCTAAACTCTCTAAGAGATCAATATGAAGAGATAAAAGATAGTTTGAATTCTAAGAAATCAAGACTAAAGGTGCTTGAGGGAATGGAAGAGAATTATGAAGGGTATTATAGAGGTGTTAAAAATCTATTCAAGCATATTGAAGAGACCGCTCAAATAGAAGGAGTTTGTGGGGTAATAGCAGAATTAATTAATACACCCCAAGAGTATGAAACTGCTATTGAAGTTTCCTTAGGTAGTACTTTACAGAATGTAGTTGTAGAAGATGATCAAGTTGCTAAAACAGCAATTGCCTACCTAAAATCAAGTAAAGGTGGACGAGCTACCTTTCTTCCTCTCAATTTAATATCTTCTCGTTCTTTAAATCAACGAGAACTCTCTGCTTTAGAGATAGAGGGTGCTATCGGTATTGCCAAAGATTTGATTAGTTATGATTCTAAATACAGAAGTGTTATTGAGAATCTCCTTGGTAGGGTAGTAATTGCTAAAGATATTGATGCTGCTGTTGAAGTATCTAAGGCTGCTAACAAAAGGATCAAGGTAGTAACTTTAGATGGTGATGTTGTTAACCCAGGAGGAGCTATGACTGGAGGGAGCCGAAATCAGAACAATAATCTATTAGGTAGATCAAGAGAGATTGAAAGCTTATCTGATGAGGTTGAAGAATTGAACCTTCGATTAAATGAAAGAGAAGCATTAGGTTTAAAGGTCAAAGATAGATTAGTTGAATCTGAAAAAAAATTGACTAAGTTAGAAGATAGAATCCATCAATTGGAGTTAGAAGAGGCGAATTACTTAAAGGATTATCAGCAGGCTAATAGAGAGGTTGAACGTTTAAAAGGTGAGCTAGCTGATAAAGATTATAATATAAAAAGAATTGAGCAAGAAGTTGCTAACTTAGAGTCTGAAAGTAAAGAGTTATCCCAAGCATTAAGCAGGTTGAATAATGATGATTCTAGTATTAAGGAGAAGGTCATAAAGTTAGAAGAAGAGATAAAGAAGCTTGAGAAGAATAAGGCTTTATATACAGATGAAATTACAGAGTTAAAGGTAGCTATAGCTGCTTTAAAGCAAGAAAAGGGTAGCTTATCTGAAGAACTAGAGTCTAAAGAGAAGGCAATAGCTTATGCTAAAGAGGAGATTAATAATAAAAAAGAAGAGATTAAGCGTTTAGAAGGTAAAGACAAACAACTTAGCTTTAGAAAGCAAGAGCTAGATAAAGAGAAGGAAGAGATGAGTAAAGCGGTTGTCCGTTTAAAAAAACTTCTTGATGAGTTTAGAATAGAGATTTCAGAGATTAAAGCTAAGATTCAAGACTATCAGCAGGAGTCTAAAGATATTAGAGCCAAATATGAGAATTTACAAAAAGACTATAATAAGGTTGAGATTGATGTAGCACAGCTACAGGTTAAATTAGAGAATATTCAAAGCAAGCTACAAGAAGAGTATGAGCTGAGTGTTGAAGAGGCAAGTGTTGATATTAAAAAGATTGCTGACCAGAACCAAGTTGAAAAAGAGATTAAGAATCTCAAGAGATCAATGAAGAGGTTAGAACCTGTTAATTTAGGGGCAATTGAAGAGTATGAAACTCTAAGTAAACGATTTAATTTCTTACAGGAACAGCATCAGGATTTAGTTGAATCCAAAGAGTCCTTAGAAGAGGTAATTAGCGAGATAGAGGATGAGATGAAAGAGAAGTTCTTAGACAATTTCCATAAAGTAAAAGTAGAGTTTGAAAAGATATTTACAGACTTGTTTGAAGGTGGTCAGGCTCAACTATCATTAGAAGATGAAGATGATTTGTTAGAGACAGGAATTGAGATTAATGCTCAGCCACCAGGTAAGAAGCTACAGAAGTTGTCATTGATGTCTGGTGGCGAGAAGGCTCTGACAGCAACAGCATTAATCTTCTCACTGCTAAAGGTTAATCCAAGTCCATTTTATGTCTTAGATGAGCTTGATGCCCCTTTAGATGACGCAAATGTAAATAGGTTTGCTAATTATTTAAATCAATTATCAGAGATTGCCCAGTTTATTGTAATTACTCATAGAAAAGGGACTATGGCAGCAGCCAATGCCTTATATGGAGTTACTATGCAGGAGTCTGGAGTATCACAATTATTATCATTGAAGGTAGATGAGATTGGAGATTATGAAGAGTAATGAGTGACAAGTGATGAAACTAGGCAGAATTTTAATTCGGACTATGGGGATATTGCGACACTTCCTTAGAGTTGACGGTTGACAGTGGACAGTTTACAGTAAAAAGACAAAACCTTATACTTTAAAGGGATTTAGTGCTTTTGAACTTAACTGTCAACCGCCAACTGTTAACTGTACACTGAAGTAAAAGTGTCGCACTATCCTTCTATTATCTCAGTTTTTACTTCAATATAAAATCTTAGTATATTGTCTTAGATAAACAGGAAAAATATAGTCTCAAAGGAGGGCGTATAATGAAAGTTAAAGGAATAGCAAGTTTTATAATAGATAGATTGGTTGATAGAAGTAACCACTTAAGTCAAGGGCGTTCTGCAGGAGCGATAGGTTTTATTAATCAAGAAGGATATATTGACTCAATAACTGAAATAGTTAATGGTGGGATATCTGGCTTACCTTATCGACAGATGTTATCTAAGGTCGCCAAGACTGATGGAGAATCTTTACTAGAAATTATCAATCAGCTACCTGAAAATGCAGTGATTATTACTACAAATCCTGGAAAGACTGGTATTATCGTAGGTACAGGTGGTCTTGATATCTTCAATATACCATTAATTAGTATTGGAGTTAAGATGGGTAAAGCAGCTGGAGTAGGATTAATTTATCCTAAAAAGGAGTACTTTGATTTGTCTACTGAATCTGAAGATATTCAGTTACATAGATTGACAGCTAAGACTATGGAGGAAGAGAGAGAGATTTTACGAGAATCCTTCAATTTACAGCTCAACTATTTGGATATCTGTAAAGAATTAAAGCAAGTAGATATTCCAGAAGGAGAGCTGAACTTAGCCCAAATTCCAGAGAAAGAGTGGCAGATACCAGCAATTGAAGTAAATTCTATTGATGAAGAGTTTGCTAAGCGCTTGGTTGCTAAATCCACTGAAGTAGAACAAGGAAGAGAAGTTGCAGCAATTGGAGAGATAATCGATGGTCATATCATCCAAAAAGGAGAGATAGTTGTTGGAGGGATGGGTTATGTTCCTTCTAGGATGTTGGCTTCTAGCTATACTGATATTTCAGGTATCTCTTTAAAAGAGGCTTATACAGATATTATTCCTCACAATATTGCAATTGTACATACCCATCCTGGTGGAACAGGAGTAATGCATATGGGTGATGCTATGGCTGGACCAGGAAGCTGGGGCAGGCCAGTAATAGCTATCGGCCATGATAAGGAAGGTACTATCAAAGGTGCTACTGTAATTGAGCTAAGAGAAGAGGTAGCTGAGTTGGCTGATGAATATGAAGAGGTAGGTCAAAAATATTATCTTGCTGAGACTCCAGAACAAGAAGCAGAGATTAGAAAAAGACGTTTTGGAATTGCACAAGAGTATACAGATTTATGTAAGTCATTGGAATTGAAGTAAGGGGGAGAGATTATGTTAAAGAAGATTTTTGGATTTGCTAAGAAAAAGAAGAAGAAAGAAGAAGAGATGCAAAAGGGTGAAGAAGTTACTAAAGTTGAAGAGATTCAACAACCTCAAACAGAGGAAGAGATTAAAGAAGATGTGAGTGAAAAGAAAGAAGTAGTAGCTGAACAAGAAGAGGTAATTGAAGAAGATATAGTTCAAAAAGAGGAAGTAGAGGTTGAAGAGTCGCAACCAGAAGAGACTAAGCTCAGTTTCTTTGGTAGATTAAAGAAAGGTTTAAGTAAGACTAGAAATGGTTTTGTGGCACAAGTAGAGAATCTTTTTAGTAAATTTACTAGTATTGATGAAGAGTTATTTGAAGAGTTAGAGGAGATTTTAATTCAAGCAGATGTTGGTGTACATACTACAATGAATTTGGTAGATGATTTAAGAGAAAAGGCTAAAAAAGATAATATCAAAGAGCCTAAAGATCTAACTGAGTTATTTAAGAATCAATTAATTGAGATCTTAAGTAAAGGTGACGAAAAAGAAGATAGTGACGAAGCCACAATTTTGATGGTGGTAGGAGTAAATGGTGCTGGAAAGACTACAACTATTGGTAAGATAGCTCAAAGAACTAAAGAAGCAGGGATGAAGGTTTTATTAGGAGCTGGAGATACCTTTAGGGCTGCTGCTATTGATCAGTTAAAGGTTTGGAGTTCTAGAGTAGGGGTAGATATTATTGCCCACCAAGAAGGAGCAGATTCAGCAGCTGTAGCCTATGATGCTGTACAAGCAGCTAAGTCTAGAGGAGTAGATTTATTAATTGTTGATACTGCAGGTCGGCTACATACCCAATCAAATTTGATGCAAGAGCTAGAGAAGGTTAAGAGAGTAATTACTCGTGAAGCTGGAGAGATGAAAGTAGAGGTATTATTGGTATTAGATGCTACTACTGGACAAAATGCTGTCAATCAAGCCAAATTGTTTAATGATGCAGTAGCTATAGATGGTATTGCTCTAACTAAGCTAGATGGAACAGCTAAAGGTGGAGTGGTAATTGCAATTAAAGAGGAACTAGGAATTCCTATCAAGCTAATTGGTGTAGGGGAGTCTGCAGAAGATTTGCAAGACTTTGAGGCAGAATCATTTATTGAAGCATTATTTGGAGAATAAAGCAGTAACGAGTGAAGAGTGACAGGTGACAAGTTAAGTTCTTTACTAGTTATTAGTCACTTGTTACTAGTTACTAAAGGTCCTAATATCTATATATAAAGTCATAGTTAAACTTCATTCCAAAATTGGATAACTACAATAAGTGTCAAATTTATTTCTTGACAATAGATTAATCATATGGTATATTATCATCTGTAAAGGGAAATTCCTTAACAGTAAATGAAGGTGATTTTGTTGTTAAATATAGATAAGGTTGTTAGAGTTGCCAGATTATTCAGTTTTTATGCACCACTTTTAACAGAACGGCAACAAGAGTTTATTCGATTATATTATCATCATGACTTGTCTTTAGGTGAGATTGCTAAGCAACAAGGGATTAGTCGCCAAGCAGTTTATGATAATTTAAAACGTTCAGAAGAGTCCCTAGAGGATTATGAAGAAAAATTGCAATTACTTAAGTATTATGATGGTATACGAGATGAGCTTGATAAGCTAAATAACATAGTAGATAAGATAGAACCCAGATTGGATGAAGATAATGTAAGGAATTTAAAAGATGTTTTGGCTAGATTGCAAGCCTACCAAGAGGGGGAATTGATGTGATCTTTGAAGGATTAGCAGATAAGCTACAAGGAGCTTTTGATAAATTAAAGGGAAAAGGCAAGCTATCAGAAAAGGATGTTAAGACAGCTTTAAGAGAAGTAAAGTTGGCTTTGTTAGAGGCTGATGTAAACTTTAAAGTTGTTAAGAAGTTTGTTAAAAAGATTGAAGCAAGGGCTGTAGGGCATGAAGTATTAACTAGTTTGACACCAGCTCAGCAGGTAATTAAGATAGTAAATGAAGAGCTAACAGAGTTGATGGGAGGAACTCAAAGTAAGATAACCTTTGCTTCTAATCCTCCAACAATTATTATGATGGCTGGTTTACAAGGTGCTGGTAAGACGACCACTGTTGGTAAATTGGCTAAATTACTAAAATCTCAAGGTAAGAATCCTCTGCTAGTAGCTGCTGATATCTATCGACCAGCTGCAATTAAGCAGTTACAGGTATTAGGTCAGCAGGTAGAGCAGCCAGTATTCACTATGGGGGATAAGCAAGACCCTGTTGATATAGCCAAGGCTGCAATTAGCCATGCAGAGTCTAATGGTAATGATGTAGTAATTATAGATACTGCGGGTCGCTTACATATAGATGAAGCCTTAATGGATGAGCTAAAGAATGTTAAGAAGGCTGTAAAGCCCCATGAGATATTATTGGTGGTAGATTCTATGACTGGGCAGGATGCCGTTAATGTTGCCAAAAACTTTGATCAGGCTTTGGGTGTTGATGGTGTTGTGTTAACTAAGTTAGATGGCGACGCTCGTGGTGGTGCTGCTTTATCTATCAGCTCAGTAACAGGAAAACCGATTAAATTTGGAGGTTTTGGAGAAAAGTTAGAAGATTTAAGAGAGTTTCATCCAGACCGGATGGCATCTAGAATTTTAGGAATGGGTGATGTACTAACTCTAATTGAGAAAGCTGAAGCTCAATTTGATGAGAAAAAAGCTAGGGAATTAGAAGAGAAGCTAAGAAAGCAAGAGTTTAGCTTTGAGGATTTCTTAGACCAGATGAAGCAGGTCAGAAATATGGGACCTCTTGAAGAAATAATGGGAATGATTCCTGGTGTCGGCAAACAGTTGAAAGGAATTAAGGTTGATGAAAAAGAGTTAGATAAGATTGAAGCAATTATTAATTCTATGACAGTAGAAGAACGTCGTAATCCTGAGTTGATTAAGGGTAGTCGTCGCCGTAGAATTGCAAAGGGAAGTGGAACAACAGTTCAAGATGTAAATCGTTTATTAAAGCAATTCCAGCAGACTAGAAAGATGATGAAACAGATGGGTGAGATGAGTAAAGGATTAGGTTCAGGTAAGATGAAAGGTAAGTTTAAATTACCTTTTATGTAAAACAATGTCAGAAATCAGTGTGAGTGTGAATTGATTAAATTCAGATTTATTTTACTCACACTCAAGACTCACACTAATTACTACTTTAAAGGAGGTGAAGTATAATGGCAGTTAAGATTAGATTAAAAAGAATGGGTTCTAAAAGAAATCCTTTTTATAGATTAGTTGTTGCTGATTCTCGTAAGCCTAGAGACGGACGATTCATCGAAGAGCTTGGATACTACAACCCTACAACTGATCCAGAAACAGTTAAAGTTAATGAAGAGGCTGCACTAAATTGGTTAAGCAATGGGGCACAACCTTCTAATACTGTAAGAAATATTTTAAGTCGTCAAGGGATTATGAAAAAGTTTGACGAGATGAAGAGAAAATAATTTTTGCTTAAAGTTTAGCTTTGGAGGTGCTCTTTTTGAAAGAGGTATTGCGAACAATCGTTAAATATATTGTGGACAATCCTGAAGAGATTCTAATAAATCAAAAAGAAGAAGGTCAATCTACGATTTTAGAATTAAAGGTTGCTGCTGATGATATGGGTAAAGTTATTGGTAAAGGTGGAAGAGTTGCCAAAGCTATTAGAACTGTCATTGGTGCAGCAGCAACTAAAACAGACAAACATGTTTTAGTTAAGATTATAGATTGATTTTATAAAATCTACTTATTTGATAAAAGGCTAGAGTAAATCTCTAGCCTTTTGCTAATTTCTGATAAATACTTTAATTTATATCTACTAATAGGATATAATAAATGGGGGTGCTCTTATGACTGAGAAATTAATCACTATAGGAGAGATTATTCGTTATCAGGGAAATAAAGGAGAGGTTAGAGTTAAGCCTTTAACTGATTTTATTGAAAGGTTTGAAATGTTAGATAGAGTCTATTTAGTTAAAAATAGAATCAAAAAAGAGGTCTATCTAGAGGATGTCTGGTATCATAAGCAGTTTGTTATCTTAAAGTTTGAAGGCTTTGATGGAATTGCAGAAGCTATTGACCATAAAGGCTATTTAATCCAGATAGCTGAAGAAGATAAGGTGGAGTTAGCAGAAGATAATTATTATGTAGATGAGATAATTGGGGTGGAGGTCTATACTGAAAGTGGAGAGTATTTAGGAAGTGTACAAGAGGTCTTGGAGACTGGCGCCAATGATGTTTATATAATAAGTAATGATGGTGAAGAGCTATTATTACCTGCGATCAAAGATGTTATCTTAAATGTTGATTTAAGTACACAGAAGATGGTAGTTAAACTATTACCAGGATTGAGGTAAGGTGATATAATGAAGTTTGAGATTTTGACATTATTTCCTGAAATGTTCGAAGGGGTTTTGGGGAATAGTATTTTAAATAAAGCACAACAGAGAGATTTAATTGATATAGAGACTATCAATATTCGTGATTATGCTACTGATAAACATAAGCAGGCTGATGATTACCCTTATGGTGGTGGAGCAGGAATGGTGATGAAGCCAGAGCCTATCTTTAGAGCAGTTGATGATTTGGAGATAGATGAAGGTATTCCAGTTATCTTATTAACACCGCAAGGTAAGACCTTTAATCAACAGATGGCAAAGGATTTTGCTAAGAGGGAGAGATTGGTCTTGTTATGTGGTCATTATGAAGGTATTGACCAAAGAGTTAGAGATGAGTTAGTTACCCATGAGGTCTCAATTGGTGATTTTGTTTTGACAGGTGGAGAGTTGCCTGCTATGGTTTTAGTCGATGCTATCTCAAGAATGCTACCAGGGGTGTTAGGAAGTGATGAGTCCTATATAGAAGATTCTTTTTACCATGGGATATTAGATTATCCCCAATACACCCGGCCACAGGAGTTTAGGGATTTAGAGGTTCCTAGTATCTTATTAAGTGGAGACCATGGAAAGATTGCCCGTTGGAGAAGAAAAGAAGCATTAAAGAAGACATTATTAAGAAGAGCAGATTTGTTAGAAGAGATTGAACTATCTGCAGAAGATAAAGAGCTATTAGCAGAAATTAAAGAAGAATTGCAGAAGGAGGGCTAAGATGGCAGAACCTAGATTTTATCTAGCATTATTACATAATCCTGTTTATAATAAGCGGATGGAAGTTATTACTACAACTGTGACCAACTTTGATTTACATGACATTGCCCGTTCTAGTAAAACCTATGATGTAAATAAATATTATATTGTTAACCATCTAGAATCACAGCAGAAGCTAGTAGGGAGAATGAAGGAGTATTGGTCAGGTGATTTTGGGGCAGAATATAATCCAGATAGAAAAGAGGCTTTTAGTATCCTCGATATTAAGGCAGAATTAGCCGAGGTTGTAGCTGATATCAAGAGCATAGAAAAAGAAGCCCCAGTCTTGATAACCACTGATGCTAGAACTTATCCTAATACGATAACATATAAAGCTTTAAGAGAGAAGATACATAGTGGTGATAGACCTTATTTAGTTCTATTAGGTACAGGATGGGGCTTGACTAAAGAGGTTATGAACTCAACAGAGTATATCTTAGAGCCAATCTATGGCAGAGGAGACTATAACCATCTATCAGTTAGAAGTGCTGCAGCTATTATTTTGGACAGGCTATTAGGTGAAAGCTGGTTTGGTTAAGCCTAAGCTTGAGTATAAGTATAGATTTAAGAACTACTTAAGCTTAGACTTAATCTTAAATTTAAGTTTATGACAATTTAATAAATTCTCTTGTAATCTATAAATTCTTATGTTATAATATCCTAGTGTGAAGACAGACGGTCCTCTGGCCCCAAGGGTTTAAGAACGTTTTGAGAGAGGAGGCAAGACCAATGAACATAATTGATGCTATCGAAAGCCAACAATTAAAAAATGATATTCCTGAATTTAACTCTGGTGATACTGTTAAAGTACACGTAAAAGTTAAAGAGGGTGGGAAAGAGAGAATCCAAATTTTCCAAGGAATCGTTATCAAAAAGCAAGGTGGAGGAGTCAGAGAGACTTTCACTGTAAGAAAGATTTCTTTTGGAGTTGGAGTTGAACGTGTTTTCCCAATTCATTCCCCAAAAATTGCTAAAATTGAAGTAGCAAGACGTGGAGATGTAAATAGAGCTAAATTATATTACCTAAGAGAACGTAGAGGTAAGGCTGCTCAAGTAAAAGAAAAGAGATTCTAATTAACTTAGATTACAAGAGGGACTGGCTATTTAAGCCTGTCCTTTTTTTCTATTCTACATAATTAAGGATAAGCATGAGTTTAAGTCCAATTTATGCTCAGGTTTATCCTTAAAACTTAATTATAATAAGGGAGTGGAGTTGAATTGTTTAAGGAATATTTAAAATCGATAGTAATTGCTCTTTTAATCTCTTTTTTTATCATTACTTTTGTGGTACAGGCCTTCTATATCCCATCAGGTTCTATGATTCCGACCTTAAAGCCTGGTGATAGAATCTTTGCCAATAAGTTTATCTATAGGTTTCGTGAACCTAAAAGGCAAGAGATAATTGTATTTAGATGGCCAGTTGATCCCAAGCGTAGGTTTATCAAAAGGCTAATTGGTTTACCAGGTGATAAAGTGAAGATAGTTGAAGGGCAGGTATATATTAATGATAAGCCTTTAGAAGAGAATTATACATTAGAAAGAAGCTATACCGATTTTCCTGAGGTTAAAGTACCTAAAGGGCATTATTTTATGTTAGGTGATAATCGTAATAATAGTGAAGATAGTAGGTTTTGGGGCTTTGTACCTCGTAAGAATATAGTAGGAAAAGCATTTGTTATTTTCTGGCCTTTAAATAGGATGGGTCTAATTAGGGAGGGAAATTAATGACAATACAATGGTATCCAGGTCATATGGTAAGAGCCAAAAGGCAGGTTGAGGATAGATTAAAATTAATAGATGTAGTGATTGAACTATTAGATGCAAGAATTCCCTTTAGTAGTAGAAATCCTGATATCGATGATACGTTAAAAGGGCAAAAGAGGATAATAGTCCTTAATAAGATCGATCTGGCTGACCCAGCAAGAACCAAGGAGTGGAAGAGATACTTCTCCAAGATTGCTCCTACAGTAGCAGTCAACTCTTTGACAGGACAAGGGATAAATCAGATTTTGAAGTTGGCTAGGGATTTAATGGATGAAGAGTTTGTAGCTTTAAAAGCGAAAGGTAGAAATGAACGGAATATCAGAATGATGATTGTAGGAATCCCTAATGTAGGAAAATCCCAATTAATTAATCAACTAAGTAATAAAAGTAGTGCTAAAACTGGTAATAGACCTGGGGTTACTAGAGGTCAGCAGTGGGTTAAGCTTAAAAAAGGTTTTGAGTTATTAGATACACCTGGTATCTTATGGCCTAAATTTGAAGATCAGCAGGTTGGTTTTAGATTGGCTCTTGCTGGAGCGATTAAAGAGACCATCTTTGATAGTGAACTACTTGCTTATAAATTAGTGGAACTATTAAGTGAAGTTGCCCCAGAGAAGTTAGAGGAGAGATTTAAATTAGATTATTTAAATCCTGACAACTATGAATTGGTAGCCGATATTGGTAGAAAGCGTGGTTGCTTACAATCTGGTGGTCGAATTGATCGGGACCGAACTTCAGATATAATTATCAAAGAGTTTAGAGATGGCAAGTTTGGCAATTTAACTTTAGAGTTACCGCCACAGGAATTAGATTAGTGACGAAGTAACAAGTTACGGGTGACGAGTAAAAACTTTTATTGTAGCTTATTAGTAGTTACTTGTCACTAGTTACTCATTACTGAACTGAATTATATAAGGGGGATAAATTATGGATTTATCTAATTTAAGTATCAAAGAGATTAAAGTTAAGTTAGATGAGATGGAAGAGGTTACTGATGAATTAGTTGAAAGTCTAGCTTTAGATTCAAGAAAGGGTGTACAGCGCTTAGCCCAACAACTGATACGTCAGCAGAGAAAAGAAGAGGAGCTAAAAGCAAAGTATAAGAAGATGAGTATCCATGAGAAGAGAGTAAAAGAGAAGGGGTATAGGGTAATTGGAGGTATTGATGAGGCAGGCAGGGGACCTTTAGCTGGACCTGTGGTAGCAGCTGTAGTTATTCTACCAGAGGATGAACAGATTTTAGGCTTAGATGACTCTAAAAAGTTATCTGAGAAGAAAAGAGAAGAGCTCTTTAGAATAATTCAGGAGAAGGCAATAGATATAGGGGTAGGAATTGTTGATAATAAGAGGATTGATGAGATTAATATTCTACAGGCTACATATCAGGCAATGAGGGAAGCTATAAATAGTTTAGAGCATAGACCAGATTACTTATTAGTTGATGCTGAAACGATTCCAGATATCACTATTGCTCAAGCAGGAATCATTGAAGTAGATGCCCATAGTGTCTCTATTGCAGCAGCTTCAATTGTAGCTAAAGTCACTAGAGATAGAATGTTAGTTGAATATGATAGTAAGTATCCACAGTATAAATTTGCTTCAAATAAAGGCTATGGTACAGGAGAGCATATCCAAGCTTTAAAGAGATATGGGATAACCCCTTTACACCGTACTTCCTTTGGGATAGTCAGAGAATCCATGAATGGGTGATAAGATGCTTAAAGCTGGAGATATCATAGAAGGTACGGTATTGGAGGTTAAAACAGAGAGTGTGGTTATTAAATTTGGTAGAAGGGCAATTGAAGCAAGTTGTAAGGCAGAGCTAGCAGAAGGGGAGAAGATTAAAGTCAAGATCAAGGGCTGGTATAATGGTAAGCTGCTGCTTAAAGTCTTAAATAAAGATGATGGACTTGGCTCAAACTCTATAGATATAAGAGTTTAGGTTCTGATTTTTTAAAGAGAGACTAGTTGATTTAAATAGTCATACAAGTTATCTCTATTGTTTTTATCTTCAAATAAGAATAATTCTGTCTTTCCATAGGCTTCATTACCTAGTACTATACTGATTGTAAGGTCTAATCCCCATAATTCTTGATCAAATTCTTCTGCTAGCTCTTCAGCCTCAACCTTTTCAATTTTGACTGTAGAGTCTTTTTTTGTCATCATTACTAGCATTTCTGTAAAATTTAATAATAAATTACTATATTCTAAATTTTTTTCAATATACTCTTGGATAGCTTTATCATCTTCCATATTGTCACCTTCTTATCTGGTTTATTAACTATAAAATTAACTTATTTACCATAATTATAACATAAGTTATATTCATAAATGAAGTATTATTTGAAAATGATTATAATAATATATAGAAAATAAAAGCCCCATCAAGTTAACTTGATGGGGCTATCTATATTAAAAGGTAACCTCGAAGATTACCTTTAATCTTATTATATGCAAAAGTAGAAAAATAAGTACTCTTTCATTTAAAAGATTATGTTAGTATTGTATATTAAATGTAATTAACTTTAGATGAATAAGAAGTTGTAAAGTAAGACTTAATGGGGATATTGAGACAGTTTAAGTTTTAGCTACGGGTTTTAACCCGTAGTGTAACATGTCATCATCACCACAGGTTGAAACCTGTGGCTAGTAAATTTATCATTAATAAAAAGTGTCGCACTATCTCTATATAGAGACGAGTTTAAATTTAATTTTAAAGTTGTATGACAGTAAGTGGTTACGAGGCAGATGTAATGAGAAAAAAGAGTTTATTAGCCACTAAATATTCTATATATATGTATAATTACAGATAGAATGGTTACCATATCCTAGTAATGATATTAGGAGGTATTAATTTGGATACAAGAAGTTTAGGCAGAATGGGAGAAGAATTAGCTAAATTATTTCTAGAAAAAGAAGGATATCAGATTATAGAAGAGAACTTCTGGTGCCGTTATGGAGAGATTGATTTAATAGCTAAAGAAGAGGAATATCTGGTTTTTGTAGAGGTTAAGTTAAGTAATAATAAATCATATATGAGCCCACAGGAGAAGGTTGACTATCGAAAGCAGAAGAAGTTAGAGCAGGTAGCTAGATACTATTTGAGTAATAAGCAAGTAGAGAGTGATTTTCGCTTTGATGTAGTGGCAATCTCTGGAGACAAAAGAGATAGAGAGATAGAATTGTTTAAAAATGCTTTTTATTGTTAGGAGGAAATAGAATGTTAGCAAAGGCGATAAGTAATGCAGTATTAGGGATAGATGGTTATTTGGTAGAGGTGGAAGTTGATTTGGCTAAGGGATTACCTGCTTTTAATATAGTTGGATTGCCTGATGTGGCTGTTAGAGAGGCCAAGGAGAGGGTACGTTCTGCCATTAAGAACTCTGGTTATCCCTTTCCAATTAAGAGGATTACTGTCAACTTAGCCCCTGCTGATATTAAAAAGGAAGGAGCAGCTTTTGACTTACCTATTGCAATCTCTATTTTAGCAGCTTCAGGCCTGATAGATAATAGGAGGTTGGATGATTATGCATTGATTGGAGAACTCTCTTTAGATGGCCAGATTAGAGGTGTCAAAGGGGTTTTATCGATGGCATTAGCAGCAAAAGAGTCAGGAAAGAAAGGCTTTATTCTACCAGTTGAAAACTCTCAGGAGGCTAGTGTAGTAGAGGGATTAGAGGTAATTGCTGTCAAGAATTTAGAGGAGACTATTGCTTATCTTAATGGGACTTTAAAGATTGAGGCTATTAAAGAGAATTATCAATTGTCTAATAATCAAGAGTATAAGATTGACTTTTCTGATGTTAAGGGGCAAGAAGCTGCTAAGAGAGCTTTGGAGGTTGCAGCAGCAGGTGGTCATAATCTGATTATGATTGGACCGCCAGGGTCAGGAAAGACGATGCTGGCTAAGAGATTACCTACTATCTTGCCTAGCTTGACTAAAGAAGAAGCTATTGAAGTTACTAGGATTTTCAGTATAATCGGTCGATTGGCAAAGGAAAAATCTCTAATTACCAACCGACCCTTTCGTAGTCCCCACCACACAACCTCTGATGTTGGTCTAATTGGAGGTGGGAGGATTCCAAAGCCTGGTGAGGTCAGTTTAGCTCATCATGGTGTCCTATTTTTAGATGAACTGCCTGAATTTAAGAAAAATGTATTGGAGGTCTTACGCCAGCCTTTAGAAGAAGGAAGAGTTACTATCTCAAGAGCATTAACTAGTCTAGATTATCCTGCTAAATTCATGCTGATTGCAGCGATGAATCCTTGTCCTTGTGGTTATTATGGGGATATCAAACAGGAATGTGCTTGTACTCCTAAGCAGGTTAATCGTTATCTTGGTAAAATATCAGGTCCTTTGCTTGATAGAATTGATATTCACCTTGAAGTTCCTCGCTTGGAGGTTGAAGAGTTAACTAATTATCAAAAAAGTGAAGGCTCTGTTGATATCAAAAAGAGGGTAGAAGTGGCACGGGAGCTTCAAGCAGCTAGGTTTAAAGCTGAAGAGATTAACTGTAATGTAGAGATGACTAGCTCGATGGTAGAAAAATACTGTATTATGAATCAAGCTGCTGTTAATTTATTGGAGCAGGCGATTAGCAGCTTAAACCTAAGTGCTAGAGCCTATGATCGGATATTGAAATTGGCTAGGACTATAGCTGATTTAGTAGGTGAAGAGATAATCTTAGCAGAACACATAGCTGAAGCAATACAATATCGGAGTCTAGATAGGAAGTACATTGGTGGAGTTTGAGTTTAAAGTGACATTTAATGGGAGTAAAATAACACTTTTGATAGGAGGTTGGACGGTTAGGTTTGACCTAACTACCTACCTCCAAACTAGCTAATTTTCAAAGTAACAGCTAGTTCTAAGTATAAATAATATACCTTATAGTAAAATAAATCAGCAGAGTTGAGATGATTAGCAATCCATACAGAAGATACTTCTTTCTAATCTTCTCATAGAACATTCCTAAAAATACTGTTACCTCTAAAACTAGAATATGTCTAATAAAGTCAGCAATAGTTAAGACTCTATCACTAAAGAGTACCTTATAGCTGAAGAAGTCATAATTTAGTAATATTAGGATTAAAGTAAAAGAGAATAAGGTTCCAGAGAATATATTTTTGGTCAAGCTTACTTTTAATTCGCTGATCTCTTCTTTGGAAAATAGAGTGTTTTTGAAAGCATTTAGGGTAGTTAGCAGGAGAATATTGATTGAGTAGACAGGTATAGTTGTAGTTAGTGCAAGAGCTATCAGCTTAACTGGTTTATCAGACCAAAGTAGTGAGAAGTTCTTAGTATATAATTCTATAATCAGTATACCGGTAAAGAGCATTGAAGCTATTAGAAATAAAATTGATAGAGCTCTTTTACTATAAGAAGAAGCAGTTTGAAAATAATATGAGAATCTTTCAAGCAAAGGTTTATCATCAATGATAGTATTCTCTTCAAAGTCAGCTTTAGATTTGTTTTCATTCTCCTTTTCTGTGCTTATTTCAATTTCCTCTTGATTTAGATCGATTATTTCATTCTGATCTTTTCTATTATTAAACAAAATACCAGCCACCTTTCCCTACGATTTTAATATTCCTTGATGTATTAATTTTAATTCTATATTAGCTCTAAAACACCTTTGTTTTAAGAGAATATAAAAATCCAAACCATAGGATACTCTACTTTAAGAGTTATTATGGTTTGGATTTATTAATTATCAACCTGTACATACTCTATTTCTTCCTGTCTGTTTAGCCTGATATAAGGCATAGTCTGCTTCTTCAACTATACTATTTAAATTTGTAGTCTTATCTGGATAAGTAGTTATTCCAAGGGAGACAGTGATATTAATTTTTTGTTGATCTGCTAAGATAAATTGATGCTTTTCTACATTTTTTCTAATCCGTTCTGCCACTGCTAGGGCTTTTTTGTTAGGGCAATCAGGTAATAGAATACAGAACTCTTCCCCACCAGTTCTTGCTACTATATCAAGGTCTCTACATGAACTAGATAGAACTTTAGCCAATTTTTTTAAGACATAGTCACCTGCCACATGGCCATAAGTATCGTTTATTCTTTTAAAGTGGTCAATATCTAGGATGATAATAGAAAGATCTTCTTTATTTCTATCTAGTCTTGTTATCACATCATTGAGTTTGTTATCAAAGCTTCTAACATTATTAAGGCCAGTCAGAAAATCTTGAGTAGCCTCGATTTTGAATTTTTTATAAAGGCTATTTGATACTGTAATGTAGTTAGAAAAGTGATACACTAATAGCCCTGTAATTATAGACATCATTACAAAATAAATAGTTGATTCTAAGACCAAGTCATTCTCTTTAACAACAAGCAATAGGTCTGTAGATATAATTGCTGTATTAACTACATTCATATATAGCCACTTTCTTTTTTGGGAGATATGCAGTTGGCTGATTAGTCCACTAATTAGCCCCAATAAGATAATGATAGAGCCTGCTGTTATTGATAAAGAACCAATAGGAAAATAATAGATACGAAAAGCAGCTATTATCAGAGCAGTTATTATAGAGGATGTTAGTCCACCATAAATAGCTACAATAATAATTGCAAAGTGTCGTAGGTCTAAGACTATTTCAGGAGAAATTCTGACACTAAAAATCATTAATATACTGCCTAAAATCCCTGAAACAATACCACCAAAAATTCTCATCTTAAATGGAGCAGAGGGGGAAAGCGGAGTATCTTTAAAGATTTCTCCACCTAAAAATAAGAAGGAAATTAAAATACTACTATTGATAAAGAGGTCTTTTAGCATAGTACTAATAGCTCCTTTGTATTAAAATTTAGAAAAATGGTAATGATTCTCATTAAAATTATATAATAGCTGATGTCAAATATCAATATTTTGATTTTGGGTCTATAACCAGTATAATTGTTTTATTGGCATATATAGTTAGAGTTCTAAAATTTGAGTATATTGCTATATAGAGATAGTGCGACACTTTGTGTCGAGTGTGAGCTATGAGTGTGAGTGTGTGTAAAACTTCTTTTTATTGGGGTTTACTCAGACTCACACACCCACTCACACTAATTTTAAAAGTGTCGCAATATACTCATTAAGCATCACTTTAAACTTGAATATCCTATATAAACTAGTGTAAAATATAATAAATTTTATTTATTTAGATTAACAACAGGATAGTTGTGATTAGTATAGAATCTAGTAGTGTAGAGAAAATTTTAATTATAGTAGCAATTAGAATAGGAGTTGGTTTGATGGAGAAAAGGGATATGATCTTATTTGATTTAGATGGAACTTTGTTGAGAATAGATTTTGATGATTTCTTGAATAGGTATTTTAAGGCATTGACAGAAGAGTTTACAGATTTGGCTAAACCAGAATTATTTATCAAGGTATTGATGAAGTCTACTCAAGAGATGATATTAAATGATGGGACTTTGACCAATGAAGAGGCTTTTATGGCTTCCTTCTTCTCTATGATAGAAGTAGATGATATAGAAAGTACCAAAAGGAGATTTGATACTTTCTACAAAAATAAATTTCCATTACTAGGACAAGATGTCAGGGCTAATACTAAGGTTTTAGAGATGATAGAGTTATTGAAAGAATTAGGTTATACTATGGCTATAACTACCAACCCATTGTTTCCAAGAGAGGCTATCATGCAGAGGATTAGCTGGGCTGGTCTAAATCCTGAAGATTTTGTGCTAGTAACCAGCTATGAAGAGATGCATCATGCTAAGCCTAATTTAGCCTACTTTCAAGAGGTGATTGATAAATTGAATGTTAGTGCTAAATCATGTATTTTAGTTGGTAATGACTTGCAAGAGGATATTGTGGCAGGTAAACTAGGGATTAAAACCTTCTTAGTAGAAGACTATTTAATCGATCGAGAGTCAGAAGAAGAGATTATTCCAGATTGGAGAGGAAGCCTAGGGCAGTTTGTAGACTATATTAAAGAAAATTTCTAAGATATTATAAAAGCTACATATTTGCCAGATGATTGACCAATAAAATGGTAGATTATCTGGTTTTATTTATCTAAATCAAATTTATCATATATAGATTGAATTAAATAATTTCATTAATTAAAAATCAATAATTCAACTTATTTAGCAACGAATCTAGCGAATTTAAAACAAAGAAATTTCTAAACTATTAATTTATTCTTTTTGCCTTTTATTCGTGTTAATTCGTTGCAAAAAAGACTTTCTGATTCTTTAAAGAAAAACATTAGTTCAACTTATATAGCCATTATACTTAAGTATATAATAAAATTTATTTGATAAAAGTATCAGTAAGTGGTATTGAGTGAAGAATATAACTCTAGAATATAAGAATAGGAGCAGATAAGATATGTTAGATAATGTTAATCGCAAGAAATTGATTATACTAGTATTTTTTATGATGTTTATCTTTGGTATTATCGGTAATTTAAGAGGTCAGATTGGTCCTTTAATACAGCAGGATTATCAAATTAACCACTCTAAGCTAGGGTTTGTTCTAGGGTGTCTCTCTATTGGAGGAATTATTGCTAATTTTTTAAGTGGAATCTCGATACGGAGGTTCAGTTTAAAGAAGGTACTAATAGCAGGAACCTTGTTGTCAATTTTAAGCTTTATCTGGCTTAACTATATTAGTCAGTATTATTTACTTATTATAGTTATTTTGACTATAGGTATAGGTTTAGGTATTATAAATATTTCGATGAATACTCTAGCCTCTGAAGTGTTTACTAGAAACAAGGGTAAGATGATGAATCGCTTACATCTATTTTTTGGAATAGGTGGAGTAATTACTCCTATTTATGCCAATGCCATTTTAGGTCTAGGCTTTGAATGGGAGATGATTTATACCTTTTCAATCATATTGGTATCAGCTATTCTTATTTTTACTATGTATTCTAAATTTCCTAAAGCAGATACAGTAAGTGAGAATACAAAGAAGGAAGATATCAGCTTTAGAGGAGTATTAAAGGATGCTAGGGTAAGAGTCTTTGCCTTAATGTTCTTGGCTAATGGTGGTGGAGAGTTAGGTGTTGTTACTTGGTTGGTGCTTTATTTAAAGGAGATTCAAGGAAGAAGTGAAGTTGAGGCAGGTTTTTATTTTTCATTATTCTTTATCTTATTTAGTACAGGGCGTTTTTTGGCAAGTGTGATAGTAGAGAGAGTAGGGTATTTACGTTTAGTATTAATCTCAGCTATCGGTTCCTTAATCTCTGTCTTATTAGGGATTTTTGGTCCTGACTCCTTTGCTATCTTCTTCTCCATTTCAGGATTATTTATAGCTACCCATTTCCCCACAATGCAAGCAACGATGTTTGAAATCTTTGATAAGAATCTTCCCACTATCATTGGTCTGACGATGACCACAGGGAGTATAGGAGCTATTCTCTTAGGTAATCTATTTATTGGATTTTGTAATGATTTATTTGGTGTTAGATTTGGCTATGGAGTGGTTATATCATACTTCTTATTATTGGCAGGATTGATTATTTATCTAAATAGATATTTAGATAAAAATCGATTATTTAAGATGGATTAAATTCTAATTTGTACAATAAGGGCATATCCTATATATGCTCTTTTTTTAATTTTAAAGATATATTTTCTAAATAAAAAGGTACTATATAGAATATGAAAAAGAATTTAAATTAATTTAGCAACGCTCTAAGGTAATTTATCCGAAGAAGTACTCTTGGGGTGCGAATTAATGTCAATCACACGAATTAGGATATTAATAGATTAAATTAAAGATTTAAAAGCCCTTGATTTTAATTCGCGTCAATTCGTGAGATTCGTTGCAAAAAATTATTTGAGCTTGTTAGTATTACTATAACTGTTAATATGAAATTTTTATCGGTTTCTATATAGAAAGCACAATGGTTGCAAGTGCAACTAAATTATGTTAATATAGTAGTTGCAGACGCAACTAAATTAAAAAACAGTTATCTGATTAATTTTCTTTAAGGAGGTTAAGATGGAGTTAAATAAACCAGTTGGAAAGTGGATTTTAGGTATTCATAAGCATAATGAAAAATTTATTAGTGAGAGGTTAAAAGATTATAACTTAAATCGGAGTCAATCTAGCATTTTAATCTATCTTTATAATAATGGTGATGGGATTAATCAAGAAGAGTTGACTTCTGAGATGGGGGTTGACAAGTCTACAATTTCCAGGGGAATTAAAAGTTTAATTAAAGGTGGATATATCTTTAAAAAACGCTCAGAAGATGATAAAAGGGTCTACTTAATTTATTTAAGTGATAATGGAAATAAACTAAGGAATTTGATTAAAGATACATACCGAGAGTGGTTTTCTATAATAATGGAGGGTATTCCAGAAGAAGAGGTAGATATTATATTGAAGAATTTAGAGATATTGTTCAATAAGATTAAAGATGACGAATTTAAGATTCTATAATCTTACTTAAGGAGGGTTAAATTGAATAAAATTTTTAATCATTCCAAATTAATTATAGTGATAATCTTTATCTTAACAGCATTTTTTGCCTATCAACTTCCTGATTTAAAGATAAATAATGAGGTTGATATCTTCTTACCTAATGATCATCCATCAAGAGTTGCTAATCGGAAGATGGAGGATATTTATGGTGGTTCAGAGACAATGGTAATAGCTATTGATGCTAAAAAAAGCACTATCTTAGACCAAGAGAATATTAAGTTGATTAGTGAGCTAACAGAGAAGTTAGAAAATATTAAAGATGTCGATGATGTTAAGTCATTATCTAATGCTGATTATATAGATGGAACAGCAGAAGGGCTAGAAGTAGCACCTTTAGCCAAAGAAATTCCTAAAAACTCTCAGGAAATTTCAGAGATAAAAAGAAAGTTGATCTCTTGGGATATCTATAAGGGGAATCTTTATAGCAATGATTTCAAAGCAAGCCAAATTATGATTAAACTAAAGGCTGGAGTAGACATTAAGGCAAAAGAAGATGTCTATTTTAAGATTAAGGATATATTAAAAGGATATAAGCAGGATGATTTAAAGTTCTATATAGCAGGCTCTCCAGCAGTAACAGTATTATTAGGAGAGAATATGCAAAGTGATTTAAAGCGCTTGATTCCTTTTGTAATTTTGGTAGTACTTATATCATTATACCTTTCCTTTAGGAATTTAGGAGGAGTAGTATTACCAATTATGACAGTATTGATTAGTACTGTCTGGGCATTAGGGATTATGGCTATATTCGGGATTAATCTGACTATGGTATCTACAGTAATTCCTGTACTATTAATAGCAGTAGGAAGTGCCTATGGAATACATATTATCAGCCATTATTATGATGAAATTAGAAGTACTACAGGTGAATTAAGTCCACAGAAGAATAAGGAAATGGTCTTAGAAGTTGTTAAAAAGGTGGGTAAGCCAGTAGCCTTGGCAGGAATAACAACAATAGTTGGCTTTGCTTCGTTGGCGACAAGTCGGATAATGCCAATTAAACACTTTGGAATTTTTACAGCAATAGGTGTGGCTACAGCCTTGATAGTAGCAATTACTTTAATACCAGCAATCTTGATAGTAAGAAATAAAGAGTTAAAGTATCAAGAGAAAGAAGATGAGCAAGAAGATCTGTTAGACAGAATTTTAATGTTTTTATATCATTACTTTTCTAAAAGACGAATCAAAGTTCTAGCCTTTACCTTAGTTATAATTATACTCTCAATTATAGGTATGTCAAAGGTGGTTACTGATAGTATACTTGTGGAGATGTTTAAAAAGAAAACTGAGATTAGACAGGCTGATAAATTTGCTAATGACAATTTAAATGGTACAAATATTCTTAACGTGCTGATTGAAGGTAATCAGAGGGGAGCATTAACAGACCCTGATATCTTAAAGAAGATGGATCAGCTGGGAATTTATTTGAAAGATAACTTTACAGAGGTAGGCAAGGTAACCTCCTTTGCAGATTTTGTGAAAAGGATGAATAAGGTTATGCACTATCCAGCAGAAACATCTAGTCAAAAGGAGAAAACAACTGATAAACAGGATAGTAGCTTTGAAGAGAATACTAGTAGTTTTGGTCAGGAGACAACTAGTAACTTTGGAGAAGATAGCAGTAGTTTTAGTCAAGAGACGACAAGTAGTTTTGGAGAAGATAGTGATAGCTTTAGCCAAGAAACAACTAGTAACTTCGGAGAGGATAACTCTAATAGCTCTGTAAAGCAGAATAGTTCAGAGATGAAGATAAAGGGACCATCAACTGAAAAACTATCAGAAAAAGAACTGGCTCTATTATTTAATCAAGCTTTGCTTAAGGCTAAAGAGCTAAATTTGACAGCAGAAGAGTTTGTAGAATTAATCAATAAGAAGCTAAACTATCAAGGGGAAGCCTACAATGAAATTCCTTATGATTTAGATAAATATAACAAGAGTAGTAAAAAGCAACTTTCTAAATTAATTAATGGATATTTATTGATGTATTCAGGGAGCCTAGATGACTTAATTAATTATCAATTAGATCCCTCTAAAGCAAGGATGATGGTACAGATTAAAACTGCAAGCAATATTACAACTAAGGCTATTGAGAAGACAGTAGATCAATATGTTAAGAAGAACTTTCCAAAAGGTTATGAGGTAACAGTAGCTGGTACAGCTGATATGTCTTTAGCAGTCAATAATTTGATAGTATCTAGCCAGATTAGAAGTATTATTGTATCTCTGCTAATTGTATTTATTATTGTTGCACTCTCTTATAGATCATTTGTAGCTGGAATATTTGGTATTATACCTCTAGTAATCTCCTTGTTGGTCAATTTTGGATTGATGGGCTTTTTAGGAATTAAGCTGGATATAGGGACAGCAATGGTAGCCTCTATTGCTATTGGTATTGGAGTCGATTATACTATTCACTTTCTATCAACCTATGAAGATCAGAGAAGAGAGACTGATGATTTGGAGGTAGTAACTAAAAATACACTGCTTAGTTCAGGAAAGGCGATTGTTTTCAACGCAGTTTCAGTAGCTACAGGCTTTGCAGTACTATTATTCTCAAACTTCAACCCTTTAGTAAATTTAGGGCTATTAGTAAGTATTACAATGTTTAGCTCATCAGTGGCCTCAATGACTGTCTTGCCAATCTTGTTGAATCTTATTAAACCAAAATTTATCAGTAAAAATAGTAGGGTAGAGGGTAATGAGGCTTCTGCTACATTAAATCAATAAGTGGGAGGTAATTAAAAGATGAGAAGAAGAATATCAATCTTATTTTTAATTATAACTTTAACCTTTACTAGTCAGGCATTTGCTATGACTGGAAGAGATGTTATGGATAAAGCAAAGGATATTATTAATGATGGTGACAGTATGCATGCTTTAATGGGAATGGATTTGATAGATGATGATGGTGAGGTGCAAGCTCGTAAAATAGAAGTTTGGGGGATTACCTACAATCAGTCTAAGGACTTGTCAAAGGTGGTAATGGAATTTAGAACTCCTGCTTCTATTAAAGGGACAAGGTTCTTACAGGTTGAGAATGACGGTCGTGATGATGATAAATGGATTTATTTGCCTTCTCTAGGCAGGGTTAGAAGGATTTCATCATCTGAAGGTAGTAAATCCTTTGTGGGATCTGATTTTACCTATGATGATATGTCTAGTAGAGAAGTAGATGAGGATAACCATAAGATTTTAAGGGAAGAGAAATTAGGTGATTATGATTGTTATGTAGTTGAAAGTATTCCTAAGAATTCAGAGGATGCTCAATATGCCAAAAGAATCTCTTGGGTAACAAAAGAACATTTTGTACCTGTAAGGGTAGAAATGTATAGTAAAAAGACAGGTGACTTACAGAAGCTACTTACAGTAAAGCATAACATTAAGAAGATAGATGGTATCTGGACTGTGTTTGATGCACTTATGAAAGATATGGAGAGTGGACATTCCACTAAGTTATATATTATTAGGGGCAAATCAGGAGCACCATATATTGAATATAATAAGAAGATTAGCCCTGTAAGATTTACTAAAAGGTTCTTAAAGACAGGAAGATAAGAAGATTAATTAAGGAATAGAAGCTTAAAGGTGGAGTAATTACTCCACCTTTAATATAAAGGAGGTTAAATAATGAGAAGATTATTAACATTCTTGATTGCTTTTACTTTAATGTTCAGTTTATCTACAGCAAAGATCTGTGCTTTTGAAAGTGCCTTTGACCAAGATAGCTCTTCTGGTGACAGTGGTTTTGGAGATAATAAAACCTCTAGTCTTGAATTTTCAGGAAGCTTGGAATATAAAATTAGAAGTATCTTAGATAAAAAGTCAGATAGTGACTTAAGTTATCCTAGTAACTCTGAGAGTGAATTAGAGTTAGGATTAGATTATAGCAGAGATAATTCTGATCTAAAGGCTACACTAGCCTTTGATGATAATGGAGATGTAGCTTTAGATGAAGCCTTTATCCGATTATATTATGATAACTTTGATCTAGAGGCAGGTAAGATGAAGGTGGTCTGGGGTAAAGGTGATAAATTACATGTAGTAGATAATTTAAATGGAGAGGATTTAACTGATTTTATCAATCCTGAGTACTTAGATCGCCAAATAGCAGAGAAGATGGTCAAATTAAATTATTATTTGGGTACTGGAAAATTAGAAGCAGTTTATACACCAGAATTTACAGCAAACAAATTAGATAGAGAAGGAGATTGGGTGTTATCTAAGGTTAGCAAAATGAAAGAACTAAAGCCTATAGCTGTTAAGGAGTTTGGCTTAACAGCTGCCCTAGAAATAGAAGATAGCTTAGTAGGTGATGAGAGTAAAGAGCTTAAAGATGGTCAGTTGGCTTTAAGATATACCAACTCCAAAGGTGGATATGATTATGGTTTTTCAATCTATCAAGGTCGCTTGAAAAATCTTAGTATGGATAGAAGTGCTATAGCAAAATTAGAAAAAGGAGTCTATCGAGATTCCCAAGCATTTTTAAATGACCTTGATTTGCATTATGATAAGGTGACGGTATTGGGAGCTGAGTTCAGCTCAGTACTGTTTGGTATCAATTCTCGAGGAGAGTTAGCTTATTATTTAACAGATGATAGTGATGGGGATGACCCCACAGTTCATAATAATAAGCTGGCTTGGATTATTGGTGGAGATAGAGACCTTCCATTACATAATGTAAATGTTAATCTTCAAATGAAGAGTGAATTGATTTTAGACAAGGATAAGGTCGATGATAATCCAGCAGATATAGATTATAGTGAAGATTATTTTACAAATATGATGGTATTAAAGGTCTCTGATGATTTTAATAACCAGAGAATACTACCAGAAGTATCTTTAATGTATAATCTAGAAAGTCAAGACTATATTTTAGATAACCAATTAGAGTTTATTGTCAAAGATGATACCAGTATCAAGTTCAATTATAAATTATTTGAAGGTGATGGCGATACATTATTTGGTCAATTTGATGAAAATGATTATATCTCAATGGTAGTAAATTATGAATTTTAAAACTAGCAGATAAGCTCCTGTCAAAAGGCAGGGGCTTATTTTTTTCTCTTTAGTAGTCACATTTCCCTTTTAATGGAATAAAAATATACTATAGCGTTAAAATATTCTATAGTCATCCAACTTTAGTATTGTTATATAGAGATATTACGACACTTTCGTGTCTTAGTTGACAGTGCACAGTTGACGGTTGACAGTTAAGTTCAAACCTTTCAAAACCATGTTTTTAGTTCTTTAACTGTAAACTGTATACCATCAACTGTCAACTGATCTAAAAGTGTCGCAATATCCCTATTAAGTTTCACTTTAGAATTATATATAAAGTAGAATAATACTGATACGAATTTTATAAGAATATTTATAGACTATATAATTTATATCCATCTACTCTAAAAGTTATCTATTACAGAGCGAAATTGAGAGGTTTTTTGAATAGCTTAAAGGGGAGGTGTAATCATTATGGGGTTTAAAGTTATAAAGATAATAATCTTATCTATTATTATCTTTAATTTATTTATTGCCCAAGGTTTTGCAGATAGTGGGCTGACTTATATAAAAGAAGAAAATGATAGATATATTATAGAGGATTATCAAAGATTTAAGTCTATAGAGAGTCCAGCGGTAGGATTGGCTTTGACAGGGGGAGGGGCACCAGCATTATTTAATGTAGGTGTAATTAAAGCATTAGAAGAGGAAGGGATTCCAATTGACTTGATTGTTGGCAGTAGTATGGGCGCAATTGTAGGTACTATGTATGGAAGTGGGTTACCGATAACTGTAATTGAAGATATTTTAATGAAGGTTTCCTTTGAGGATATGTTAAAATTTAATTTTATTGCTTCTTCTTCTCTGCTAGATACAGCTAGAGTCAACAAGTTTATTGAAGAGATTGCTCTTGCAAATAATTTAGAAGATTTTGTAATCCCTACAGCATTGTTAAGTTTTGATTTAAGTAATGGAGATAAGTATTTGGCTACTACGGGTAGGATTTCTAAGGTGATACAAAGTTCTTATTCAATTCCCTTTTACTTTCCTATGTATAATTCAGGTGATAAGTTCTTAGTAGATGCAGGGATTGTAGAGATAAGTCCTGCTAAGTCTACTAAAGTATTAGGAGCAGATATAGTTATTGCTACTATTATTCCTGATAATTCATCATCTAAAGAGTATGATACTCCTGGTCGTTCTTTTTTCAGGTATATATCCTTGGTGCAAAAGAGATATAAAGAACAGATAATAGAAAACTATGCAGATATAGTAATAGAAGGTGATGTAGCTGAGTACTCCTTTATGGACTTTAAATCGCTAGAGGACTATATAGAGATTGGGTATAAGAGCACTAAAGCAGAGATTCCTAAGATAAAGAGGCTATTAAGAGATAAAAATATCTCCTTAAAAGAAAACAATGATAAAAGTTTGAATATCAATTATTCTAATAAGCTTAATGATGTTAAATATGATAGGCTCTTACTTGATAAGACTAACCTAGCTCCTATTTTTTATTATGGTAAAGACAATTCTTTCTTTAAACAAGAGTTAATCAAATCACCTTCACACCATCTACAATATGGTCTGAGATTTAATAAAGAACATTTAGGTATAAGTACTCTCTCTAGCACTGCTAATAATAAACAAGATGATGTTGAATTAAAAGTAAGATGGACAAAATTGACTGAAGATATTGATTTGCTAAGTAACTATAGATGGAGTGATAATCGAGATTATCTGTTGGGATTAGTCTATTATGATGATAAATATACTATTGGAGGAGGAAGAGGGTATCTAAATCAAAATAACTTTATATATCTAGATAATAATTATCAATTTAAGGGAGAGTCAATTTTATTAGAAGGAGAAAGTGACGTCTTATTTCCTGTTGAAGATAGTGAACCCAAGATATTGACATCTCACCAGATTAACTATCAATTAAATAGTTTTTGGACTTTAGAACCTCAGCTTGTCTTTAATAATACAGAGACGATGGAATCACCATTAATTTATCATGGAATAAAACCTAATCCCTTTGTTAAGTTGCAGTTATCATTGAACTTGGCTTATAACCATAAAAATGTTAACGAGATAGAATTTATTGATTTATTGAAATTAACTGATAGGCAGACATACTTATTTACTGACTATCAAAAAGATAGGAATTCATCACTAGCAATAGGGGTAGGAAGCAGAGCTAAGCTAGGATTTTTAGGTCTTAAGCCCTTAGATGTAGAAGGCTATTTAGCTTATGATAATCAGGATAAAGATTTTAATCTAGCTTTTAACCTTTATTATGATTTTTAGTTGAGAAGGTCAATAAAAGATATAGTAAATAGTAGGTGAGTTATTGTAACTTTAAGATGAAAGTTTAATAGGGAGATATTATGACAGTTTGGGTTTAAGGTTTAGGTTAAGTAATGTAGTTAAGTGCTTATAGTAGCTTGCATTTGAAATTGATATCTCCTATAATGAAAATAAGATTTAAATAACTATATTAGGGGGGATTACTTGAATAAGCTAAAAGATAATCCTAATATAAAGCAACCTTGGTCTACTTTATTTATATCTTTGATTATTTTTTGTTTAGCTCAACTATCAGAGCAGAATGCCTATGCTAAAGCAATAAATGATGTTCAGAGTAATATAATTTCTGGAATTAACAGTGGGATGCTTATAGTTAGTGCTTTAGTCTTGGTCTTTGTAGTCTTATCTTTATGGGAACCTTTACGCTTAGATATATTAGCTCTAAGCATTCCGGTGATCTTAATTGTATTTAAACCATGGACTAAGGTCACTACTACAGAGGTGTTATCTGGTTTTGCTAATAAAGCTACAATCACAGTTTTAGCAATGTTTATCTTAAGTGAGGGAGTTAAAAATAGTGGCTTAGTACAGATATTAGGTGATAAGATTGCCAAGCTAACAAATGGAGAGGAGAGTAAGCAGTTAGCAGTAATAATGGGATTATCAGGCGTAGTAGCTGGTATTATTAATAATACTCCAGTAGTTGCAACCTTTATTCCCATGGTTACAAATTTAGCACGTAAGACAAAGACCTCACCTTCTAAGCTATTAATTCCTTTATCTTATGCATCTATGATGGGAGGAATGATGACCTTACTTGGTACATCTACCAACTTGTTAGCTAGTGATATCTCTGCTCGCTTAATTGGACATCGCTTCTCTATGTTTGAATTCACTAAGCTGGGCTTGATAATATTAATAGTAGGTTTTTTATATCTATTTTTCATAGGAAGACATCTAATACCTAAAAGAATAGATACTGAAGATGATTTAATCACTGAATATCAGATGGAGGATTTTTTAACCCAAGTTGTTATTCAAGATGACTCGACACTTATTAATCAGAATATAGGAGAGACACTAGATAGACTTGATCTTGATATAAATGTAGTACAGATAGTTAGAGATAGTGAGAAGTTTATAGAGCCAATTAAGGAAAAAGACCTTAAAGCAGGGGATAACTTAATTATTCGTAGTAATCATGCTACTTTGCTAAAGATAATTAAAGCTGAAGGGTTGAAGCTATTACCAGAAGTTAAGGTGAATGATAAATACTTTGAAGAACCGATTAAAGGGCAAAAGTTATTAGAAGTTGTTGTTCCTCATGCGTCCTTTTTAGTTGGACAAACCCTTGAAGAGGTAAATTTTTTAGAAAGATATAACACTACTGTCTTAGCAATCAGAAGAGGTAGTAAGTTATCACATCAAAAGATGGGTGATTTAGTTATTGAACCTGGTGATGTCTTGTTATTAATAGCCAATGAAAATACTATAGATCGCTTACAGAAGAATAGTAACTTTATTATAACTAAAGAACTTGATACTGAAGATTATAATACCAATAAAATTCCAACGGTCTTAACAATTATTATCTCTGTAGTTTTATTAGCTGCTTTCAATATCTTGCCTATAGCTATTTCTGCTTTAGCGGGAGTAATTGCTATGGTTGCTACTAAGACTATCAATCAAAATAAGATCTATGAGGTGATAAATTGGGAGATTATCTTTTTATTGTCAGGATTAATTCCCTTAGGAATAGCCATAGAAAAGACTGGAACTGCCAGGTACATAGCTGATAAATTGTTGGTCTATTCAAACTTATTTCCACCTGTTATAACTTTGATCTTATTTTATCTACTCACATCAGTTTTAACAAATATTATTAGTAATAATGCTAGTGTAGTCTTGATGTTACCAGTAGCTGTAAATGCAGCAAATCAATTGGGTCTTAATCCCTTTTCTTTTGTCTTAGCAGTCACTTTTGCTGCTAGTACAGTCTTTATGACTCCATTAGGTTATCAGACTAATCTAATGGTATATGGTCCTGGTGGATATAAATTCAGAGATTATATGATCGTTGGTGCTCCATTACAGTTGTTATTAGCTATAGTTACATCATTGGGAATTGTTTTCTTTTGGGGAATATAGTTAAGATCAAAACATAATTTGAATCTGATATGCTAGTTAAATTTATATTTTAATAATATCTTTTTATGAGTATATTGGGACACTTCTTTTGAGTTGACAGTTGATAGTGTATAGTTGATAGTAAAAAGATTAAAGTCTTTATGTTTCAAGGTTTTGAATTTAACTATCCACTATCAACTTTACACTATACACTAAAGTAAAAAGTGTCGCACTTTCTCTATATTGTACAAGTTTCTTTATTAGCACAAGACGTAAATTTACGTTTAAAGGAGGAAGCATTATTGATGAAAGCATCTGGGTTTTGGGACAAGTATAAATTTAATACTTTAAAATATGATATTTCAGCAGGACTGTCAGTAGCAGCGATTGCCTTACCTCAAAATATGGCTTATGCTTTAATTGTTGGTGTTGATCCTATTTATGGGTTATATACATCTATAGTTTCTATGATAGTTGCTACTTTTGTTGGAAATTCTAACTATATGGTAGTTGGTCCTACCAATTTAATCTCTGTAGCTTTAGCCAGCGCTCTGACTAATGTTGGTTCAGGGAACTATTTTAATACTTTGCTACTGCTAACCTGCATGATTGGTCTGTTACAGATATTGTTAGGGGTTTTGCAATTAAGTAACCTCGTTAAATATGTTCCCCATTCTGTAATTGTAGGACTTACGACAGGAATTGCTTTGCTAATTGGGGTGGGGCAGATAGGTAATATTCTAGGCATAGAGATTGACTCGGGTTTTAATCTCTTTTCTAATATCTACAATATAATCAATGGTTTAGGGGGGGTTAATTATTATGCGTTAGGACTTGCTATTATATCTGGAACTATTATTATTCTTTCTCAAAGAATATCAGCTAAGATACCGGCTTATTTATTAGCAATCTTAATACCCATGTTAGTAGTATATACTTTCGATTTATCTACAAAAGTAGCGGTAGTAGATAACTTTTCTGCTTCTCTGCCTAGGTTTAATTTATTTAAATTTAATCTTGAGCAGATTGATCAGCTGTTTGCTTCAGCACTCTCCATTTCGATCTTAGGTTTTATTCAGGTCTTATCGATTACAAAATCTTTAGAAGATAGATCATCAGAGGAGGTAGAATTAAATAAAGAATTTATAGGGCAAGGTATTATTAATTTATGCTGTTCTTTCTTCAGTAGCTTTGCTATCTCAGGCTCTTTTACAAATTCCTTTAGCAATTATCAAGCAGGAGCTAAAACTAGATTATCTGAACTCTTTACAGCTTTAATAATTATTCTCTCTATTCTCTTATTAAGTCCAGTTATTAATTATGTTCCTGTGGCTAGTCTAGCTACGTTAGTGCTACTAGTTGCCTATTCTATGATAGATATTAGGGATATCAAGCAGGTGCTTAGTATAACAAGATTTGATATGATAGTATTCTTAGTTACCTTTTTAACTACAATATCTACTCCTCGTTTAGATTATGCTGTTTATTTTGGAGTATTAGTCTCTTTAACCTTGGTATTACGCCATACAGATAAGATTAATTTTACCTATATGAATTATCAGACAGATAGTAGATATCCCTTTTATCAGCATAACTCTAAAGAGTTAAATAAGAAGCAAGAGATATTAATTAATCTAGCAGGAAATTTGCATTTTAATTCAGCAAAAAATTTAAAGAATCAATTAAATGAAAGTTTTATTGAAGGTAGAACCTTTATCTTAAGAATGAGAGAGGTAGATGTTATTGATATAACATCTATGAAAGAGTTGGATAATTTTATTGAAAAAGTTTATAGAAATAATGGTGAAGTTTTATTAAGTGGCATCAGTCCAAAGTTATATGATCCTTTAAATAATTTTGGAATTATTGAGAAGATTGGTGAGGAGAATATATTTTTTGCTAATAAATATTACTTCTCTTCTACTAAAGAAGCAATGGAGAAGATAACTAATGGTGATAGAAATTAAAGCTATGTAAAACTTTCCCTATAGGTATGTGAATTCAAAATGAAACTTAACGGGGATATTGCGATACTTTAGTAATATACCCCCACCTAACCTCCCCTACGAGTTTTTAAAAGACCAAAAACTCTTCGTGGAATCTCAATTTTTAAATGTCCCCCTTAAAAGGGGAGGAACAAAAATAATTTAAAGTCCTCTCCTTATCAGGGAGAGGATTTAGGAGAGGGTGGTTTACTCACACTCACACTAATCACTCGTCACTGATTCCTAAAAGTGTCCCACTATCTTTATATAGCGTTATGATTAAGTTTTACTCTAGATTCACGAAACTATAGCTATACTTAATTAAAATGAGATGATTATTCCACCTTCATTAGCATAGACACTGCTTAAGCCACCAGTTGGCACTATAATAATATCTTTAAAGTTATATCTCTTTATGACTTCTGCTTTAAATTTTTCGGCTTTATCTAAAGCATTACAATGGGCAATACCAAGAATTTTATCTTCAAGGTTCTCTCCATATTTTTCAATAATATCAACTAACTTTCTAAAGGCACGTTTAGACCCTCTAGCTTTATCAAAGAGACTTATTTCACCATCTTTCTCACCTAAAATTGGTTTGATTGATAAAAGTGAGGCCAATTTGCCTTTAATTTTATTCATTCTACCAGATTTGATAAGATTATCTAAAGATTCAAGTAAGAAGAAGGTCTTCATCTGTTGGATATAACTATTGACTCTATCTATAATTTCTATTTCCTTTAATCCTTGTTCTGCTAATTCATTTACCTTTAAGCTGACTAAAGCTTCACCGATTGAAGCACTACAAGAATCGAAGACATGGATGAATTTATCCTCAACCTCTGTTAAGAAGATATCTTTAGCTAAGAGAGCATTGTTATAGGTGCTACTTAGTTTAGAGGTTAAAGTCACTACAAAGATACTCTCTTTACCTTGATAAGCCTCTATAAAGGAATGGGGTGAAGGACTAGCTGTTTTAGGGCTGTTCTTACTATTTTTCATCATTTCAAGTAGATTTTGAAGGTTTAAATTTTGGTTATCCTTATATTCAACATTATCTAATTGGATAGTTAGGGGAACTGATTCTGTATTTATTTTCTCCGTCAACTCTTGATTGAAATCACAACCACTGTCTACAACAATTTTTATATTCATTACTTAACTCCTTTTTTAATTCTTTATTATCATTATACAATACTTATAGTTTTTATATCAAATTATTAATTATAGATGTCCAAGTCTAAAATGAACCTTAATGGAGATATTACGACAATTTAGTAATATACCCCCACCTAACCTCCCCCTTAAAAAGGGAGGAACACAAAGAAGTTAAAGTTTTCTCCTTATCAGGGAGAGGATTTAGGAGAGGGTGGTTTACTCACACTCATAGCTCACACTCGACACAAAGTGTCCCACTATCTCTAAATTGTATCAGTTGTTTAAACAATACAAGGTGTTATTATATTATTATGATTTTAAAATTAGCTAATAAATTTCTCTAATAGAAAAGGAGAAGGATTCTTTTTATCGTATTAAAAGAGTAAGAGTAGTTTTTTTATTGTATTATCGCAAATATTCTACCTAGAATCAATAAAATCTATGTAGATGTAGTTTAGATTTCACATTTAGAGCTGATTTGAATAAAGATAAATTAATGGAATATAATTTGAACTATTAAGGAAGGAGATATCTAATGCTTAATTCTGCCAAGATTAAGATTGTATTCCCCAATGGGGAGATAATTAAATGTGATGATTTGATTGCTTTGATCCGTAATTATAATAGTTTTAATGAATTTCAACAGGTATTTGTAGGTGATTGGAGTTTAGATGATATAATAGATAACAGATTGTTTTTGAGTCAATTATTTGAAAATCAAATTAAAGATAATCTTTCTGGTGAAGATAAGGTTCTTTTTGATAGTATTCTCACTAAACAAGAAGAAGCACAACGTGACATGAGAAATAAGTTATCCTTTAAAGAGAGGGAGCTTTATGATGTTTTATTTCCAGAGAATAAATTATTCATATCAGGTAAGGGTGATGAGGAGATAGATGAAGATGGTTTGTTAGACTTCTTTGAAGAGTTATTAGATGATTTGGAAAATGAAGAAACTTATCAAAAGCAAGTTAAATCTCATTCTCAAACAAAGCTAAATTTTACAGATAACATAATAGACTTAGAAGAGTATAGAAAAAAGAAGTCTTACTAAGTAAGACTTCTTTTTTCTATAAAATAAATCTAAGTTAATTTAAAGGACTAAAAAGGATATTTTTTATTTAATGTATAAAAATGTAATGTGATTGGGATAATAACCTACTGTTTAATTTTGAAACTCTAAATAGACAAATAATAAATATTTATTATCTAAAAAGTAAGTTAAACAAGTAGGAGGGAAGAAGATGGAAGATAAGCTTTACTGGGTTTGGTTAAATAAGATTAGAGGGTTAGGTCCTATCAAGGTTAAGAATTTATTGGACTATTTTGCTAATGCTAAAGGTATTTGGGAAGCTAATATAGAAGAAATAACTGCTGTTAGAGGAATTGGAACTTCTTTAGGAAAGAGAATTATTACTTCAAAGGAGAAGTTTGATTTTGAAAAGGAGTACATAACTTTAAATAAATTTGGAGTTAAGGTTGTAACTTTGGCAGATAAATGTTATCCTAAATTATTAAAGGAGATATATGATTCTCCTCCCATATTATATTATAAAGGTGATTTATCTAAGATTAACAGACCATCACTATCGATTGTTGGTTCTAGAAAGTATACTACTTATGGCAAGGCGATAGCTAATAAGCTCAGCAAGAGGTTGGCTGAGTTAGGAATGAATATTGTTAGCGGGATGGCTAGAGGAATAGATACTTTTGCCCATCAAGGTGCTTTAGAAGCTGGTATAACTTATGCAGTTTTGGGATCAGGTATTGATCATATTTATCCTCCTGAAAATGCCACTCTTGCCAAACAAATAGGTGAAGAAGGAGCTGTTATTAGTTCATTTCCGTTAGGTACTAGGCCCTTTGCTAAAAACTTCCCTGTTAGAAATAGGATAATCAGTGGTCTGACACTAGGAACTGTTGTGGTAGAGGCTACCAAAAAAAGTGGATCACTGATTACTGCTGAAATGGCTTTAGAACAAGGTAGAGAGGTCTTTTCTATCCCAGGAGATATCACAAGAGAACAGAGTAAAGGGACTAATAAGCTGATCAAATCTGGAGCAAAATTGGTACAGAATATAGATGATATTTTAGAGGAACTCTCCTTATCAGCAAGTATGAAAACCTCTTATGAAGAATGTGGTGTGAATTTACAGAAGGGGAATGAGTTAGAAAGTAGAAAGAATAAATTGATGGATGAATTAAGTGAAAAGCAGGAAATAGTATATAGGAGATTATCTTATAGCCCTCAACAGTTTGAATATTTATTAAATACCCTTTCCTTAAATTCAGCACAGTTAAATACAGTTTTATTAGAATTAGAGCTTAAAGGGCTGATAGAGCAGTTACCTGGTAAGAGATTTAGATTAGCTAATTAGCAACTTAGTTATTGTATTAAAATTATTATTTATAGATTTGTGAATCTAGAATAAAATTTAACCATAATGCTATATAGAGATAATGGGACACTTTGTGTCGAGTGTGAGCTATGAGTGTAAGTGTGTGTAAAACTTCTTTTTATTGGGGTTCACTCACACTCACACACCCACTCACGCTAATTTTAAAAGTGTCGCAATATCCCCATTAAGTTTCATTTTGAATTCACATACCTATAGAACAATTTAGAATAGATTAGATTTTTATGTATTAATATTATGAAATTTTTGAAATTAATTCTATTCTAGATATCTTTACATAATTATATTAATAGTGGAGTAGATGATAATATTATAAAAGATCTCGTTTAGCTAGTTAATTTGTATTTAGTAGATAATGGTTACAATATGGTGATGCTAGCTATATTCAAAGGTTGATTATTAGAAGGTATAGTATAATTTATACTTTTATATTTATATCTATTCTCTAAATATAAATTTCTATAAATGTTATAATAAGAAGCAGGGTTATTAGGAGTTTATCTTAATTAACAGTTATAGGAGATTATTTGTTTTTACATAAAAGAAGAACTATTAAAGGCAAGGAAAGGAGGAAGTATGGTAAATGAATTTACCATACACATACATAAATATGAATCAGAATATATTTGAAATAATTAGTCAACTAGTAAGAAGATTATTATATGATGGAGATATTGTTAGAGATGAAGAGAGCTTAATTAATTCTTTGAGGGATGAAGGATATGACTTAGATGAGATTAACCAAGCTTTTGAATTTATATTTTCTTCTTCGGAAATAATAGATTTACCAGAAAAAGAACAGAAAAGAACTAAAGTTAAGGTAAATAGGTTTAGACAAAGAGTACTTGATTTTAGAGAGAGGTTTAAGTTTAGTCTAAAGGTACAAGGGATTATTATTAAGCTAAATACTTTAAATTTAATCAAAGAAGATGAACTAGAAAGAATAATAGCTAGATCCTTAGTAGAGCAGACTAGAGTTATTGATATTACAGAATTTTGGGACATATTAGAAGAGGTAATTGATAATGATTTGAGGCTACTTGCTATTACCAATCAAATTAGTGAATTTCAAGAGATAATTGATACAAAGGATAAATATTTAAATTAATCTAAGCTATGGAGGTGTTAAGATGCCTAAATCCAAGAAAAAGAAAAAATTAGTAATTGTAGAATCGCCAGCTAAAGCCAAGACAATCAGTAAGTTTTTAGGGCGAGGGTTTGAAGTAGAAGCCTCAATGGGACATGTAATAGATTTACCCAAAAGTCAATTGGGTGTGGATACTGAAAATGACTTTAAACCTAAATATATTACTATTAGAGGTAAAGGAAAGACTCTACAAAACTTGAGAAAGAAAGCTAAAAAAGCAGAAGATGTATTGTTGGCAACAGACCCCGATCGTGAAGGAGAAGCTATTTCTTGGCATTTAGCTCATGCTTTAAAGATAGATGAGAAGAGTGAATGTAGAATAGAGTTTAATGAGATCACTAAAGGGGCAATACAGAAAGCATTAAAAGAGGTTCGTTCTATTGATTTAGATAGAGTAAATGCTCAGCAAGCAAGAAGAATTTTAGATAGATTGGTCGGCTATAAGTTAAGTCCATTATTATGGCAGAAGGTTAGAAAGGGTTTGAGTGCTGGGCGAGTCCAATCTGTAGCAGTTAAGATTATCTGTGATAGAGAAGAAGAGATTGATAAATTCGAAGCAGAAGAATATTGGACAATAGATACCAAAGTAAAAGCAGGGGGCAGTGAAGAGTTTGATGCTAAGTTACAAAGGATCGATAATAAGAAATTTAGAATAGCTAATCAAGAGCAGGCAGATAAGATTGCTCAAAATTTAAAAGAAGAAGAGCTGAAGATTGCTAAGATTGAAGAGAAGAAAAGAAGACGTTATCCATCTCCACCCTTTACTACAAGTACTTTACAACAACAAGCTGCTAATAAGATTAACTTTACAACTAAGAAGACTATGTATGTAGCACAACAATTATATGAAGGTTTAGAATTAGGTGCTGATGGAACTGTAGGTTTAATTACCTATATGAGAACTGATTCTACAAGAATTTCAGATGAAGCTAAAGGGCAGTTAAGAGATTTTATTAAAGGTGAGTATGGTGATAAGTATCTCTCTAAAAAAGCTAAGAGTTATAAAGCCAAATCAGGCTCTCAAGATGCTCATGAGGCAATTAGACCTACTTCGGTACATAGAACACCAGATAAGGTGAAAGATTACTTAAATAAGGAACAATATAAATTATATAGATTAATCTGGGAACGCTTTGTAGCAAGTCAGATGAGTCCAGCTGTCTATAAGACTTTGACTGTGGATATTAGAGGAGGAAGATATTCTTTATTGGCTAAAGGGTCAATAGAGTTATTTGCTGGATTTTTAAAGGTGGATAGCAGTAAACAAAGTACTAAGGATGAGCTATTACCAGAGTTGAAAGAAGGAGAAGCAATTAACTTACTCAAAGTTATTCCTGAACAGCACTTTACTCAACCACCAGCACGTTATACAGAGGCGAAGCTAGTAAAGGTTTTAGAGAAGAAGGGAATTGGGCGTCCAAGTACTTATGCGACCATTGTCGGAACTATTCAAAACCGTGGTTATGTTGAGAAGCAAAGTGGAAAATTTATAGCAACAGATTTAGGAAAGATAGTTAATGAGCTATTATCAAAGCATTTTCCACAGGTTACTGATATAGAGTTTACAGCTAAATTAGAAAGTGATTTAGATGAGATTGAATCAGGTAAGGTTGATTGGGTTAAGTTATTAAATGATTTATATTTTCCTTTTGAGCACAGGCTTGAAGAGGCTTATGAGAATATGGAAAGTGTTTCAATGGAAGAAGAGACAGATGAAGTCTGTGAAAAATGTGGAAAGAATATGGTCATTAAATATGGTCGCTATGGTAAGTTTTTGGCTTGTCCAGGATATCCAGATTGTAAGAACACTAAGCCTTTCTTGAATAAAGTAGGAATAGATTGTCCAGAATGTGGTGATGGAGAGGTAGTAAAGCGTAAGAGCAAGAAGGGCAGGGTCTTTTATGGTTGTAGTAATTATCCCGATTGTGAATTTATAAGTTGGGATGAGCCTGTTGAAGAAGAGTGTCCTGAGTGTGAAAATAATTTCTTATTAAGAAAAAGTACTAAAAAAGAAACTAAGTTATACTGTAGCAATGAAGATTGTGGATATGAAAAGATTGTAGAGGATGAAGAGTGAAGAGTGGATAGGAAAAATTCGTCTGGGTATTTTTCCATCACGAAGAGTCCAAGGGACTCGTAGGAAGAGTGAAGAGTGAAGAGTGAAGAGTGAAGAGTGAAGAGTGAAGAGTGAAGAGTGAAGAGTGAAGAGTGAAGAGTGAAGAGTGAAGAGTGAAGAGTGAAGAGTGAAGAG
>Ga0163226_1000005_pt1 | contig 46102 bp, 36 predicted proteins | sample MSEWel2016_07_13_2_FD_113144 | JGI IMG/M metagenome (GOLD analysis project Ga0163226, IMG submission 113144) | Subsurface microbial communities from deep shales in West Virginia, USA - MSEEL Well Study Marcellus 5H_2016_07_13 ...
AAAAGATTAATTAATCTTTTAATCTTTAATTCGTGTTAATTCGTTGCTAATCTTTAGCTTTTGATCTTTAGTCTTTTATTACACTTTAGACTTGGATATCTATAAGGAATTATCTGAAAGGTATAATTACCACTACTAAAGGTTAAAAAGCATTGAAAAATCGCTGTAGCTGCTGTATAATTATGGTTGAAATAAAGTTTCTTAATACAAAACAATTTTATTCTGAAATTAGAAAATTAAAAGATAGAGAGAGCTATCTATATATATGGATATTTTCTTTCGACCTGGAGGTATTATTATGGAATTTGATTCGATAGATAGTTTGCATGATTTAAAACAGTTATTTATGTTACATCATCTCAGTAATAGAATTATTTATATTGTTGGAATCCTATTTGTAGCTGCATTTGTTGCCCATGTTATCACTAAAAAGTTTAAAATACCTAGTGTAGTTGGTGATATCTTAGTAGGTATTTTATTCAGTATCGGTTTTATTAAAAAGGCACCTTTTTTATCGGCAGAACATAAGGAATGGTACTCTTATTTAATTCATTCTTTTGACTATGTAATTATCTTAGCAGTCTCTTTTATCTCCTTTATTATTGGAACTGAGTTAAACTTAAAGATTTTAAAGAAGCTAGAACTAGAGTTTGCTTTGATTGTCTTAATTGAGTCTCTGGCTACCTTTGCTTTGGTAACTACTTCGATGTTGATAATTGGAAAACCTTTATTCTTCTCGTTACTTTTAGGAGCGATAGCAACAGCAACGGCTCCAGCTGCTACAGTCTTGGTATTAAAGGAGTATAAGGCTAGAGGGGAGTTAACTTCTACCTTATTGATTGTCTTAGCTCTTGATGAGGCTTTAGCTATTATTATCTTCAGCTTCGTTAAGCCAATTGCTTTAATCAGTATATCACCAGCGTTACACTATTCTCTCTTCAACTCTTTTTTAATACCCTTAGTTAAAATAGTTGGTTCGATAGTATTGGGCTTGAATATCGGATACTTTTCACAGAAATTAATGGGAGTATATTCTGAGCAGAAGAGTAAGAAAATATTATTATTACTAGCAACTATCTTTGGTGGTTCAGATATTGCAATCTTCTTAGGGATATCACCTTTGATTACAAATCTATCAATTGGTTTTGCTTTTAGAAATTTTTCTAAAAAGTATCTAGGCATCTCTGAAATTATAGATACCTTAAGCCTACCACTTCATACAGTCTTCTTTATCTTAGCTGGAACTCAGATTGAATTTCATAATATAACTTCTAAATCCTTTCTTGTAGTTGCTTTAGTCTACACCTTGGCTAGGGTGATAGGTAAAGTAGGTGGGGCTAGCTTAGGAGCTGTTTTATCTAAAGCACCTACTAATGTAAGTAAATACATTGGCTTAGGGCTATTACCCCAAATCGGTGTATCGATAGATTTGGCTTATAATGTCCAGCATCAATTTGTTCATTTCTCTGATGTTGGTCAGTTTATCCTAAATATTATCCTATTTACTACAATTATTACAGAGATTTTAGGTGCAATTGGTACAGAGTATGCTCTTAGTAAGAGTGGAGAGATGAGAACTTAATTTCTCCAAACTATTATCTATAAGGAGGGTTTTTATGTCTAATAATTATAGACCTGAAATTTTGGATAAAGAGATGGTCAGAAGGGCTTTAGAACGTTATTATATCAGAAATACCTTTGATCAAGATTGTACCAAACTTGAATCTGGAGTCTGCTTATTAGCTGATGGAGAAGCTAATAGCTTGGATTTGGGTTTAGAAGAGAATTATTGCTGGCAACTAAAAGAGCTAATGGATGATTACCATAAGTATCGACAAGACCTATTAACAGTTGAAGATCAAGCTTATTTAGAGGAGTTGATAGAAATATTTGAAGAAGAGTCTATTGGTATTTTAGAGTTTGACTGTGGACATTTTGATATAACAGATGGACTCCATCGCTTATGTATTGCTAGCAACTCTGAAGTTTCTGTTTATGCTACTTATAAAGCAGAAGGTGAAATTTGTCCAATTTGTGAGTCTATCAAGGAAAGGTCTGCAATTATTAATAAAGGTCACCTATTATAGCTAGATTTAAATTGTTTTTGCTTGTTTTAAACAGGATTTTTCAATTTAAAGGGATAAATAAGTTATAGTCATTCAACTTTAAAATGAAACAATAGAAAGATATTGTAACATTTTTTGGAATCTGGAATCAAGGAATCAGTTATAAACACTGGTTCCAGATTCCTGATTCCCGACATGAAAGTGTTGCTATATATATCCATTAAATTACACTTTAGACTTGGAGATCTATATCAAAGGTGATATTAAAATAAGATTTATTGTTAATGTGAAGGGAGATTTGATAAATGAATAAGACACCAAATAATTTAGTTAAAGCTGTAGATAGGTCAGTCAATATTTTAGAAGAATTGGCTAATTATGAAGATGGTTTAGGAGTAACAGAGTTGGCTAATAGGTTAGATATTCATAAGAGTTCAATTCATAGGTTATTATCTACTTTAGTTTATAGAGGTTTAGTTAAACAAGATCCTAAGACTGATAATTATAAATTGGGTCTAAAGCTTTTTGAGTTGGGGAGTAGAATCTTTAATGATTTAGAAATTAGAGAGTATGCCAGACCCTATTTGGAGGAGTTAGTAGCAATAACAGATGAAGCAGTTCATTTGGTGATAATGGATCAAGGGGAAGTTGTCTATATTGATAAGGTAGAGAGTTCTAAGACAATTAGAATGAACTCTCAAATTGGTAAGCGAGTCCCAGTCCATTGTAGTGCTGTAGGCAAGGCGATGTTGGCTTATTATCCTCAAATAAAAGTTGATAAGATTATTAAGGAGCAAGGGCTGGCTAAGTATACAGAGAATACAATTACCGATCCTACCGAGTTTAAAGAGCATTTAAAACAGGTTAAAGAGCAAGGGTATGCTATCGATGATGTAGAGCATGAGTTAGGGATTAGATGTGTAGCAGCTCCTATCTTTGATTATAGTGGAGAAGTAGTATCTTCAGTCAGTGTCTCAGGTCCGACTATCCATGTTACTAAAGAGCGAGTTGGAGAGCTAGCTAAGGTGGTTAAGGATACTGCCATGAAGATATCTTCTCAACTAGGCTATAGAGGATAATTTTGATGAATTTATGAACCTACTCACTCTAATCTAGGTCTTTGCATTAGATTAACTATGGTGAAGTAGGTTTATTTTCTATTTAAGATAGAAAATTGCTGTAAAACATCAAATTAGACTTGAATAACTTATATATGTATAGTATAATAACAATATAATAAAACGAAACCAAGTTTCATAATAAGAAACAGACAGAATATAAGTTGATAATCCTGGATAAGATATTTTTTTAATAATTTTATGAAACTGAGTTTCGTAATAAGAAACAAAATTAATGTAGGATAAGCCTATAATATTAGAAGCCTACCAATTAAAATATTTAAAAATTTTATTATTAGGGGGCGGATTAGATGGCACAATCGAGTTTAATCTTAGTAACATTGGCAGCTATAGGACTATTATTATTTTTAGTTTTGAAATTGAGGATTCAGGCGTTTATTTCATTATTGATAACTAGCATGTTTGTTGGTATAGCAACAGGAATGCCACTTAATGAGGTAATTAAGAGTATCCAAAATGGAATGGGTGGTACCTTAGGCTTTGTAGCCACTGTTGTTGGTTTGGGAGCGATCTTTGGTCAGATTCTTGAGGCTTCTGGAGGAGCAGAGGCTTTGGCAACAACCCTAATCAAGAAGTTTGGTAAGGATAGAGCTTCTTGGGCCTTAGTGATAGCAGGATTTTTAGTGGCTATTCCAGTCTTCTTTGATGTTGGATTTATTATCTTGGTACCTATTGTTTATGCGTTGGCTAAGGATACTAAAAAATCGGTATTATATTACGGTATTCCTTTACTTGCTGGTTTAGCTGTTACTCATACCTTTATTCCACCAACGCCTGGTCCAATAGCAGTGGCTGAGATCGTTGGGGCAGATCTTGGTTGGGTAATATTCTTTGGTGCTTTAATTGGAGTCCCCACAGCAATTTTGGCAGGACCTGTCTTTGGTAAATATATTGGAAATAAGATTCATGTAGATGTTCCTGAATATATGATTAAAGATGCTGATGAAATGAAAAGAGATACTTCAAATCTTCCATCTTTTAGGTTGATTACAAGTATTATCGGTGTACCATTGGTATTGATCTTAGCAAATACTTTGACTGATTTATTAGTTAAGAAGGGTGTTATGGCTAATGGAGCTGTTGCCCAGTTATTTGGATTTTTAGGTCATCCTTTTGTAGCTTTAACTATTGCTACCTTATTAGCAATTTACTTATTAGGAACTAAACGAGGTTTTACTAAAGATGAATTATTAGAGTTAAGTACTAAGGCATTGGGACCAGCAGGGCTGATTATACTAGTAACTGGTGCTGGTGGAGTCTTTAAACAGATGTTAATTGATAGTGGAGTAGGAACTATGCTGGCTAATACTATTGCTAGTTCAAGCTTGCCACCGATTGTCTTGGCATATATTTTGGCTGTAGTAGTACGGATTACCCAAGGTTCTGCGACAGTTTCTATGATTACTGCAGCAGGAATTATTGCACCAGTAATGCAGGTTTTTGATTTATCAGCTCCTGAAAGGGCTTTGATAGTATTGACGATTGCATCTGGGGCAACTATTTTATCCCATGTAAATGATAGTGGTTTCTGGTTAGTGGGAAGATATTTTGGTTTAAATGAGAAGCAGACTCTTCAATCTTGGACAATAATGGAGACTATTATTTCTATAGCAGGTTTTGGTTTTGCATTAGTATTTAGTTTTTTTGTATAAAATCAGGCCTTGGGAATTTAATCTTCCAAGGTTAACTAATAGGTTTGAAGTCTTTAATTTTTAACCTGTATATGAAACTTAGTTTCTTATTAAGAAACGAATTAAAGTGAGGTGAAATTATGATAGAGGTAGCAACCTTAGGGGAGACGATGATTGTGATGAATCCTAGAGATACTGGTAACTTAAAGTATATCTATGATTACCGTAAACAACTAGGAGGTGCAGAGAGTAATTTTGCTATTGGCCTTTCTCGGCTAGGACATCAGGCTGGTTGGATTAGTAAGTTAGGTGCTGATCCCCATGGTGAGTATATCAATTCCTTTATCAGAGGAGAAGGTGTTGATACTTCCCAAGTTAAGTTTAGTGCTGATGCAATGACTGGATTATATTTTAAAGAAAGAAGTCTACTTCATGAGGTTAAGGCTTATTATTATCGCCATGATTCGGCAGCCAGTCAGATGAGTCCAGCAGATTTATCTGAGGAGTATATTGCTCAAGCAAAATACTTACATTTGACAGGTATAACTCCAGCGTTAAGTGATTCTTGCCATCAGACTATATTAAGAGCAATTGAGATAGCTAAAGAGAATGATGTTAAGGTCTCCTTTGATCCCAATTTACGTTTAAAGCTATGGGAAGATAAAGAGCGGATGAAAGAGATTATGTTAGAGTTATTTAAAAGCTCTGATATTGTCCTTCCAGGAGTAGAGGAAGGTGAGATTTTATTTGGCTTAGATGACCCCCGGAAGATAGCACAAGAGATTTTAAGTCTGGGTACAGAGATTGTAGCTGTCAAATTAGGTCCTGCTGGAGCTTTGGTAGCAGATAAAGATGGTATGGAAGTAGTTGCTGGCTATCCTGTTGAACAGGTAGTTGATACGGTAGGAGCAGGTGATGGTTTTGCAGCAGGATTTATTGCTGGGTTATTAAAAGGGTATAGCCTAGTAGATGCTACTAAATTGGCCAATGCTGTAGGTGCTTATGCAGTCACGGTACTTGGTGATGTAGAGGGTTTACCCTCTCTAGAAGAAATTAAGATATTTACTGGATTAAAAGAAGGAATTAATAGATAATTAAGAGGTGATAAAGGTGAATAAGCAAAAGAAGATAGACGCTGTTTTGGAGAGTGGTGTAGTAGCAGTTTTAAGAGGAACTCAAGCTGATAAGATGGTTAAGATTGCTCAAGCATTGTTGGCAGGAGGAGTTAAGGCCTTGGAAATTACCTTGGACAATCCAGCCGCTTTAGATATAATCAAGGAGTTATCAGTTGAGTTAAAAGATACTGAAGCTATTGTTGGAGCAGGTACAGTCTTAGATGGAGAGACGGCACGAGCTGCAATTTTGGCAGGGTCAGAGTTTGTCTTCTGTCCGACATTAAACCAAGAGGTAATTAAGGTTTGCAACCGTTATGGCAAGGTAGTAATTCCTGGGGTATTGACTCCAACAGAGATGATTAGTGCCTATGAAGCTGGAGCAGATTTGGTCAAGGTCTTTCCAGCAGGAGTAATGGGAGCTAAATATATTAAGAGTGTTAAAGGTCCTTTAAGCCATATTCCAATTATTACAACTGGAGGAATCAATTTAGATAATGCAGGAGACTTTATTAAAGCAGGGGCAACTGCTATAGGTGCAGGAGGATCTTTAATCGATAAAGAGGCTATTGCTCAAGAGAATTATCAGCTATTGACTAAAAAGGCAAAAGAGTTTGTTAAAATTGTACAAGAAGCTAGAAAGTAATTATTAATCAATTAATAAATAAATACAGGAGGTTTGATTATGCTAAATAGCCAGAAGTTAAGACAGGCAGGTCCAGAGATTGATGCTTTACGTTTAGCAACAGGGTGGAGTAGGGAAGATCTATCGAAGGCACAGATTTTAATTGATAGTACTTATGGTGCCAGCCATCCTGGTAGCTTTCACTTAAATCAAATAGTTAAAGAGATTGCTAAAGGTGTAGAAGCAGTAGGAGCTAAGCCAGCTGAATTTACAGTTACCGATATCTGTGATGGGGTAGCTCAAGGTCATGATGGGATGAATTACTCTTTAGTCTCCCGTGAGATGATTGCCAATATGGTAGAGATTCACGCTTTGGCTCATCCTTATGATGGAGTTGTATTATCATCTTCTTGTGATAAGGCGATTCCTGCTCATTTAATGGCGATGGCAAGGGTTGATATGCCAGCAATCCATGTACCAGGAGGGACGATGAGTCCTGGGAAGGATGGTTTGACCTTAGAGAAGATAGGAACTTATGCTGTTCAACTAGAGAAGGGGGAGATTAGTGAAAAGGAGTTTGTCTGCTATCAAAATGAGGCTTGTCCTAGCTGTGGTTCTTGTCAGTTTATGGGAACGGCTAATTCGATGCAGGTAATTGCTGAAGCTTTAGGTTTGGCTTTGCCAGGTTCAGCCTTAATACCAACTAAGGATGGAACTATCGATGACTTTGCTCAAAAAGCAGGAGAGCAGGTCTTGGAATTAGTTAAAAAAGATATTAAACCTAGTGATATTTTGACCAAAGAAGCCTTTGAGAATGCAATTACTCTTCATGCTGCAGTAGCGGGTTCAAGTAATGCTTTATTACACATTCCTGCTATTGCCCATGAGGTTGGTATAGAGATAGAGCCAGAATTATTTGATGAGATTCATAGAAAAACTCCATACATTGCCAATGTAATTCCAAGTGGTCAATATGCCTGTGAAGCTTTATGGTATACTGGTGGAGTCCCTGCTGTTATGGAAGAGATTAAGGACTTACTGCACCTTGATGTGATGACCGTTACAGGTAAGACTCTAGGTGAAAATTTAGCAGAGATTAGAGAACAAGGCTTTATTGAAAACTGTCGCAGTCAATTTAAGGATAATTACGGTCAAATTGAAGTAGAGGATGTCCTAAAGAGTAGAGAGAAACCAATTTCCCAAGAAGGTGCTATAGCAATTTTAAAAGGAAATTTAGCTCCTGAGGGTGCAGTGGTCAAACATTCTGCTGTGGCTATAGAGATGCATAATCATATTGGTCCAGCTCGTGTCTTTAATTGTGAAGAGGATGCTAAAAATGCTATCATTGATAAGGATGTTCAGCCAGGTGATGTAGTCTTTATCCGCTATGAAGGTCCCAAGGGAAGTGGAATGCCAGAGATGTTCTATACCACTGAAGCCCTTGCTTCTGATCCTGAACTGGTAGCTACTACAGCCTTAATCACCGATGGTCGTTATTCTGGGGCTACTAGAGGTCCAGCTATTGGTCATGTCTCTCCAGAGGCAGCTGCTGGAGGTCCAATTGCTTTAGTAGAAGAGGGAGATTTGATTAAGATCGATATTCCTAATCGTAAGTTAGAGATTGTGGGAATAGCTAAAGAAGAGAAAACTGCTCAGGAGATTGAAGAGATATTAAGGGATAGAAAGGTAAATTGGATTAAGCCTAATTTAGCTAAAAAGAAGGGTGTTCTAGCTCAATATGAGAAATTAGCTATCTCTCCGATGAAGGGTGGCTATATGAGTTAATAGTTTAGAGAAAAGTTTTGGGATTTAATTTAACAATTAGAGTAGAGATGTTAAGGTAACTTGATTATGGTGTAGAGTTTTTTGCTACAATATAAGCAGGTTGCCTTTTTTAATTCTAAGTAGAGATAATCTTTTATAGTCATCTAACTTTAGAATAAAATTTAAATATATCGTTATATATAGAGAGTGCGACACTTTTTATAATGATAAATTTACTAGCCACAGGTTTCAACCTGTGGAGATGATGACATGTTACACTACGGGTTAAAACCCGTAGCTAAAACTTAAACTGTTGCAATATAACCATTAAGCTTTATTTTGATGTTGCAGATTTTCAACTACTTGTAGCAGTTGAGCCATAGGAGAAGATTTGTTAGAATAAAGTTATAATAGTTAATAATCTAGCTTAAATAAAAATGGATATAGAAGGGAGAGGTTGATGATTAGATTACAAGAGGCGATCAATCAGCATTATGATAAGTTAAATGAGAGTGACCAGTATATTTTAAAGTATATCTTAAAGAATAAACGAGAATGTGCTGAGTTAGGAATCAATGACCTTGCTAAAAAATGTAATGTCTCTAGAACAACGATCTTTCGTTTAGCCAAGAAATTAGGCTTTAAGGGCTATAGTGAATTTAAATTCAACTTGAAGTTAGAGGAGGAACGCGAAGATTTAGTAGAGAGAAATTATATTCAACAGTTTTATCAGGATATTAACGAAACTGTTAAGTTGCTTCAAGAGAAGGACTTTACTGGCATCTCTAAGCTAATTTATGATGCAGAGCGGGTTTTTGTCTATGGGACAGGGACAGCTCAAATGGCTGTTGCTAGAGAGTTAAAACGAACTTTTTTAATTGCTCATAAGTATTTTCATGTAATTGAAGGCTATCGAGAATTGGAGGTTATCACTCCTAGTATTAAAGCAGAGGATATAGTTATCTTTATCTCTTTATCAGGAAATACTACCTCTTTTCAAAGCTGTGTTAATGAGCTAGCGATGAAGGAGATTGAATTTATCTCAATTACTAAACTCAGTAATAACAAGCTCTCTAGGATGACACCTCATAATTTATATATTCCAGTCTCATCTTGGAGTTATAAGAATGGGAAGAAGGATCCCTTTGCTGGTTTCTTTATTCTAACAGAGACCTTACTTAGAGAGTATGTTAGTTATCAAGAGGAAGTAGAAGCAAATTAAAATCTAATTAAAATCTAATAAAGAAGAGGTTCTCCTCTTCTTTATTAGTAACTTAGTTATATTAATTCACATTTTAATACTAGGTCTTGATAATTGACTTTAGAATGAGAGATTTGGATAAAATTCTTTACCTTATCTTGATAATTAGTAACTACTACTGGAGTAATAATTTCTTTATTATTTGCCTCTATAAAATCAATATCAAAGTTCAACAGGTGATCACCAACCTCGATTGAATCACCAGTATTGACCATCACTTCAAAGCCTTCTCCGTCTAACTCTACAGTATCTAGACCTACATGGATTAAGATTTCCAGTCCATTGACCGTTTCAATTCCGATAGCATGCTTAGTAGCAAAGACCTGTTTGACTGTACCTTTAACTGGGGAGAGTAACTTACCTTGATTAGGAATTATAGCAAAGCCATCACCGACCATCTTTTGAGCAAAGACTGGGTCAGGAACCTCGGACAATTCTATAATATCTCCACTTAAGGGTGAGTAGATCTCTACAACCTCCCTTTTAGGTTGAAATAATTTTTTGAACATATCCTTCACCTCCATATATTGAGATTGAGTTTGAGACTAAGTTTAATTATAGTTATCAAACTTTAGAATGAAACAATAGAAAGATAGTGTGACACTTTTGTATCAGGAATCGGGAATTTGGAATCAGTCTGTTTTACTGATAACTGGTTCCTGACTCCTGATTCCTAAAAGTATCGCAATATATCCATTAAATTACACTTCAGACTTGGAAATCTATATACTTAGTCTCAAACTTAGAATTAATAATCTCTTAGCTCAATTCTGGCCAAAACTTTTGATTAGCCTCAATTAATTCATCTAAGATATCTTTGGCCACCTTGGCACTTGGCACTGTTTTTGATAAAGTAAGTGCTTGCCATAATTTTTGATAGGAGCCTTCTGCCCAGGCTTCTACAGCCAGTTTTTCCACAGCTAGCTGTTGCTCCATCAATCCCTTTTGGAAGCGGGGAATCTTTCCAATAGATAGTGGCTCTGGTCCATTGCTACCAACGATGCAAGGAATTTCGACCATTGCCGTAGGGTCAAAGTTCTCAATTGCTCCATTATTCTCTACAATCAAGATCATTCTCTCTTGGGTATTATAAGCAATTGCTCTGGCTAGATCGACAATATAAGAAGCATGGGCATCAACCTCTAATTGACAACCTTCAGTAGATTGATTTTCAATTACCTTCCTACACTCTCCAAAGACAAACTTCTCTCGGCCATCCATGACCTCATTAGCCCGAGTATATTCCTTATTAGAGTGTTCTACTACATAATCTGGGAAGAGATAGTACTTCAAATAGGTATTTGGTAATGTATCTGGGTCTGTTGCATAGATATCTCTAGCCTTAAGGAAGGTATTCTTCCAGCTATCATCCATATGTTGATTATCAGCATTTGGAACTAGATATCCTCTTTCAGCTACATACTCTTTGATTTTTGGTATTAGGTCATTACCTTCCTTATCGGTAATACTTGACCACCAGCCAAAGTGGTTTAGTCCATAGTAGCGGACAATCATCTCTTTGCGAGACTTTAAACCTGCAATCTTAGCCATCCGTCGCTCATTTCCTACAGGCATATCACAGATATTTAATACCTTGGAATTTGGACGTAGTTTTCGAGTAGCTTCAGCTACAATAGCTGCTGGATTAGAATAGTTTAATAGCCAAGCATCTGGAGAGTATTCCTCCATATAATCTATAATCTCTAGCATTCCACCAATTGAGCGCATTCCATAAGCAATTCCACCAGGACCACAGGTCTCTTGACCGACTACATTATATTTTAAAGGTATCTTTTCATCCAACTCACGCATAGCATATTTTCCAACACGGATATGAGCCATCACAAAATCTACATCGCTAAAGGCTTCTTGAGGGTCTATAGTTGCTAGAAATTCAATCTCTGGTGCTTGCTCCTTTAAGATGATCTCACAAGCCTTAGCAATAGTATCTTGGCGCTTCTTATCATTATCATAGAACTTAAGCTTGCGGATTGGAAACTTATCTAAATTATCTAATAACATCAATACAATCCCTGGCGTAAAGGTACTTCCTCCACCAGCGATTACTACAGAAAACTTCTTCATAATTATCTCCTCCTTGACTTATATATCTTATTTAATACTTCATTGTTGCTAATTAGCAACAATGAAGTTAATTTATTTATCAAAACAATTGTATCCTTATAATCTTATAAAATTATAGCTGATTAACTTATATAATTATTAACTTATAATCAATTAACTTAATTATTAACTTATAAACTTATCCTTTAATTTAGACTGTTAAGTTATTATTGAGTAGGCTTTCTAACTCATCTCTAACCTGTGGGACAGATAATCCTACAATTACTTGAATTGCTGTTCCATTTCTAACGACTCCATGGGCTCCTGCTTGACGGAATATACTATCATCTAATAACTTGGTCTCATCTTTGACAGAGATACGCAGTCGGGTAACACAGTTGGTAACATCGATGATATTCTCACTACCACCTAAGGCCTCTAAAAAGACCATTGCTTGGCTATTATCTGCTGAAGAACCTTGTTTCTCTTTATAGTCATTCTTTGTATAAAGCTTAGTCTCTTCACCCTCTACTTCACGACCAGGTGTTGGTAAGTCAAACTTTAAGATCAGATAACGAAAGACAAAGAAGTAAATAGCTGTAAAGGATAAACCAATGATAATCTGTGTTATATAAGTACCTGAATGGTATTTAAATAATGGTAGCCAGTTCTGTGCTGCAAATTCAATTAGTCCTCCACCAAATCTCCCCACAACTCCAAAAGCAAAGGAGGTTGCCGCTAAGGTTGCTGCTAAAGCTGCATGAACTACAAATAACATAGGTGCAATAAATAAGAAAGTAAATTCAAGTGGCTCTGTAACTCCAGCTATTACTGCTGTTAAGGTAGCTGGAATCAACAATCCTGCAACAACCTTCTTCTTCTCAGGTTTAGCAGTAAAGTAGAGTGCTAGGGCAATTCCCACAGAACCAAAGACCTTAGATGAACCATGGAGGCTAAAACCACCTGCAGGAAACATCTCTTTTAATGAATGGGCAGAGGTTGCAAAATCAGCCAAATGTTGAGGCCAGTAGGCTGCAATACCATTCTCTACTACAGCTGGTCCATAGATAAAGGGTCCATAGACAAAGTGATGTAGACCAGTTGGAATTAATAAGCGTTCTAAAAAAGTATATAGCCAGACCCCAAAAGCACCTGAGGAGGTTAAAAGCACCTGTAATGATCCAATTCCACTTTGAACCTTAGGCCAGATCAGACAAGTCAGAAAGGCTACAGGAATCATTACAAAAAAGCCGACAACTACAACAAAGGAAGAGCCTTGAAAGATTCCCAAAAACTCAGGTAATTTTTTATCATAAAACTTATTGTGCAGGTAGACAACGATACTTGAAATCAAGATTGCTCCAACCATTCCAGTATCCAGAGTCTTAATTCCAGCAATCATAGTTAAGCCACTGGTACGCCCCATTTCACCTACAAAATCAATCCCAAAGCTAGCTCCCCATAATGAAAGCATAGCATTGATAAAATAGTTGAAGGTTAAATAGGTGACTAAAGCCTCCAAACAGGCACGGGCTGGTGCTTTTTTAGTTAAACCTATCGGTAAGCCGATTACAAATAGAAGAGGTAGCTGGCGAAATACCGTCCAAGCACCTTGTTGGATGATAAACCAGATTTGATACCATAATCCATCAGGATTGGCTATAGCACCCACAATATCTTGATTCATAAAGAGAATGCTTAGACCAACAGTCATACCAGCAAAGGCAAATAATAAAACAGGTACGAACATTGCTCCACCAAAGCGTTGAATCTTTTCCTTCATAATATATCACCATTCCTTATTTAATTTTTGTAAAAATTTAATATTTCAAGAAAGTACTTTCTTTAATCTCATAATAGCAAATAAAATTATCCTTTACAATAGAATCAGGTCAATCAGTTCTTAATCACGTTAATCTGTAAACTTTCACAAAAAGTTGTGAAAGTTTACAGCATTGTAAGAATAGGAAGTTGGAGGAGTTCTTATAATTTACAGTACTAAATTCTATATAAGATAGCTGATGGGGATAAATCAGCAGTAGAATAGTGATAGTAGTCTTAAAACGGAAATCTTATTTATTTTTGAACCTGAAAAAGAGGATAAGAGGGTTTCTTGTAGAAAATTATAAGATATAGGAGTCGTTTATTAATCTATTATAATATAGATAAACAACTCTAGAATGAAACAATAGAAGGATAGTGTGACACTTTTTGGAATCTGGAATCAGTCTGTTTTACTGATAACTGGTTCCTAACTCTTGATTCCTAAAACTATCGTAATCTACCCATTAAGTTGCATTTTGAATTCATATAACTATACAAAGGTGCTTTATTGAGGAATAGTTTCAATGAAGAGTAACTACATAGTTATCAATTTTAGGTTTAAGTATAAATGAAACTTTAATAGATAGTAGATATGTAGGTATTAGCTTGATTAGTTTTTTGTAAAAAATATTTACTTTTATCATTATTTTCAGAATATTCAGTATAATTAGAAAAAAATGGTGACTAGACTACTACTCTTATCCTAAAGGCAGTTGCAATTAATAATTTCTTAAAAGTGAGGGTATAAAGGTTACTAAATTAAGTAATTCCAAAAGTATTAGATAGGGGAGGTGAGTGGTAGTTATTAACAACTTACTAATTTGATTTTATGTATCATCAATTCACATCTATGTATAACTACAATTAAATTATCAAATTAATTAAAGGGGGAGTTACTAATGTTAAAGAGAAAAGGTGTTCTTCTAGTTTTATTTCTATTATTAGCTACTATGGTCTTAGCTAGTTGTGGTCAGAAACAGAGTGCTCAAAGTGATCCAAATGAAGAGAAGGTCTTTGTCCTGGTACCAAAGTTAGTTAGTCACCCTTATTTTAAATTGAGTGCAGAAGGTATGGAACAAGCTGCTGCAGATTTCAATGTTGATGCTCGTTTTGTAGGACCACAAAAAGCTGATGCTGCTAAACAAGTCTCTACCATTGAGAACCTAATAGTTCAAGGCGTTGATGGGATTTCTATCTCTCCAGTAGATGCTAATGCAATTAAACCAGTTATTAAACAAGCAATGGATAAAGGTATTAAAGTAATTACCTTTGATGCTGATGCTCCTGGTAGTGGAAGAACTGCCTATATTGGAACAGGTAATAAGGCTGCTGGAAAGAAAGCTGGAGAAGCAATGGCTAAGAAGTTAAAGGGTAAGGGTAAGGTAGCTATTATGACTGGACAGCTAGGAGCAGAGAACTTAAATCAAAGAATAGCAGGATTTAAAGAAGCCTTCAAAGGTACTGATATTGAAGTTGTTAAGGTTGAAGCAAATAATGATGACATGTCCTTAGCCTTAAGTCAAGCTGAAGCATTATTACAAGCCTATGATCTAGATGGTATCTTTGCCTCTAGTGCTAGTGGTGCACCTGCTGCTGCTCAAGCCTTAAAGAGTAAGGATTTGGTAGGAGATGTAGTTATTATTGGATTTGATGATATGCCTCAAACCTTAAATTATATTAGAGAAGATATTGTGTACGCAACTATCGCTCAACGACCTGATTTAATGGGATATAAGTCAGTTGAATTATTATTAAAGCTAACAGAAGGTGGAGAGATTGATGAATTTATCGACACTGGAGTCGCTGTTGTAACTAAAGAGAATATCGATACTTATAAAGAGTAACTTATAAAGCAAAATGTTTGAATTTTAAGAAAATTGGGGCATTTATTATTTGACTGCTAAAGTGGAGAATGCCCCAATTTAAGTATAAGAAGTAGAGCTGATTTGGTATCATTCTACTTATAGTAAGTCAAGAAGAGCATTAGAAGCTTTTTAGATGTCAAAGATTTATTTTGGAATAAGGTAAAGTTTACAGATTAATAAATCAAAACAAAGTTGAAGAGGTTATTAGGATTTTATAAATTGACTTATAATTTGGATTGAAATATTATTTTAGATGTGTAAATTTAAAATGAAACTTAATAGGGATATTACGACACTTTTAAACCCCAGTGTATAGTGTATAGTTGAGAGTTGATAGTTAAATTCAAAACCTTAAAACATACAAGCTTTTAATTTTTTAACTATCCACTATACACTATCAACTATCAACTATCAACTATCAACTCGAAAGAAGTGTCGCAATATCTCTATATAAAGATAGATTTAAATTGTTCTATAATCATGAATTTGTATAGCCTATAATCTATAGTAATTATTTATTATTTTTAATCTAAATTTATTAATCCACTTTAAATTGAAGGGGGCATATGTATGTTTGTTATAGATTACTTAAATAAAAGTCTCAAAAAGAAGTTGATTTTAACTTTATTGTTAATCACTATATTGCCAATACTTATCTTAGGGTTGGTAAATTATAATAAAGAAAAAAATCTAATGACAGAACAGGTCTTTTTATATAATAAATCTTTAGCAAATGATTTAGGAGTAAAGATAGATTACTATATACAAGAGAAAATGAATCAAATTAATTATTTGGCTAGTGAGAGTTATTTAACAAGAGATGACCTATTATCTTTTCAAGAATTATATCAAGGTTTTGAAGTGGTATATCTCCTGAACCAAAGTGGTGTGATAGATGCTATTAGTGAAGATGGATTAGAAGTTGAAAATAATTACTATGGTGCCCCATGGTTTCAGAATGCTATTTCAGGTCAAAACTATATCTCTAACTATCACTATTCAGAGTTTATTGACAAGCAAATTATTCAATTTGCCATACCGATAAGAGATAATGATAAGATAATAGGAGTTTTAGGTGCTGAGATTAATTTAAATGAGATAGAAAAGATAGTAACGAACACTATAGATGATACAAAAAATAGTGAAGTTTATCTGATAGATAATACAGGAAAACCACTAATATATAATAAAGAGAAGGAAGCTACAATAAACAGTAAACCATTTCAATCTCTTATTCAATTTGTTTTATTGAAGGGTAAGAATGGAGTAAAAGAGTATAAGGATGAAAATGGAGTTAACATACTTGGGTCATACAAATTCATTAAAAAATTAGGCTGGGCTATTATAGTCCAGCAATCTAGTGATAAGGCCTTTGCTGAACTTAGAAGGGATTTATGGATTAAATTGATTTTAATTCTTGGTGTTGGAGTGTTGGTAGCTTTTATCGCCTTAAAGATTAGTAAAAATATCTTTACCCCAATCGATGAGCTTAAAAAGAATATGAAACGGGTCAGTAAAGGTGATTATAGTAAAAGGATTAATATTGAGCGACAAGATGAGATAGGTGAGTTAGTTGATAGTTTTAATAAATTGATTGAACAGCAGATAGATATAATCAGTGATTTAAAAGATAATAGTGATAAGATATCTGCTACAAGTAAAAATCTCTTTAAATCAGCTGATAAATCTCATAATGCTAATGAGAATATGGCAGAGTATATAGAGGATACAGTTCATTCTATTCAAGATATAGCGGCAATCAATCAAGAGATAAGTAGTTTTTCTGAGGAGACAACAGCAAGTACCCAATCTGGAAAAGAACAGATAGATGAAGCAATGCTTCAGATTACTAAAGTAAATGACTGTATTATTCAGGCTAATCGAGCTAGTAAGGAATTAGCAGAAGAATCTAAGAAGATAAAAGAGATAAATAATTTGATTACTAATATTACTGATCAAATTAATTTATTATCTTTAAATGCAACAATCGAGGCTGCTAGAGCAGGAAAAGCAGGACTGGGCTTTGCAGTTGTTGCTGAAGAGATTGGAGATTTAGCTAAGGAGACTGCTAAAGCTACTAATAATATTAATAAAACAGTTGGTGAGGTTGAGTCAGGAATAGAGAATGTATTAGATTTAGTTTCACAAGGAACTAAAGAGGCAGAGATAGGAGATAAGATCATCAAAGAGGTTGCCCAATCCTTTGAGGAGATAGCTACTGCTATCGAAGAGACCTCATTACAACTGCAAGATGCTAGCCTCTCAACTCAGCAGGTATCTGAAAAGAGTGAAGAAGTAAAAGATTCAATTGAAGATATGAATTTACTCTCCAAAGGTGTCTCTGATATATCTTTTGAATTAGATGATATGTCAGATAGATTGAAGAATATTATCAATAAATTTAAGATTTAATTTTAATAACTAGTTTTAATTAAACCCCTTCTAGCAGAAAGGGGTTTTTTGTATGATTACTTAGATAAATAGCTAATAATCTTTTTTTGGAATAATTCCCACTAATTTTATTGACATACCAGGGATAATATGATAATCTTTTTAATAATATAAATACATGAAAACAAAGTGGAATACTAGGAAATGGAGTGGTGGAGAATGAAGATTAAGGTTAATGGTGAAGCAGTAGAGTTGGAAAAAGAGTTGACAGTTAGTGAATTATTGGTAAAGCAAGATGTAGATATGCCAGATATGGTATCAGTAGAATTAAATGGTGAGATTTTAGATAGAGATACTTTTTCAGACACAGTTGTAAAGGATGGAGACCAAGTAGAATTTCTCTACTTTATGGGTGGTGGAGCAAGTGTACGATTTTAGTGAAGAGCAGTTACAGAGATATTCAAGACATATTATTTTGCAGGATGTTGGTGTAGAAGGACAAGAGAAATTGTTAACTAGTTCAGTACTTATTATAGGAACGGGAGGGCTTGGAACACCAGCAGCACAATTTTTGGCAGCAGCTGGTATCGGCAAGATTGGTTTGGTAGATGCAGATAGAGTAGAATTGTCTAATCTACAGCGTCAAGTCTTACATCATACACCTGATGTAGGTAAGTTAAAGGTACAATCGGCTAAAGAGAAGATCAATGCGATGAATCCTGATGTAGAGGTCAAGACCTATGACTACTACTTGACTTCACAGAATATCAAAGAGGTTATTAGAGAGTATGATTTTGTAATAGATGGTACTGACAATTTTCCAGCTAAATTCTTAATCAATGATGCCTGTGTAATGGAAGGTAAGCCTTTCTCCCATGCAGGAATCATTAGATTTGGAGGGCAGACAACAACTGTAGTTCCAGGAGAGGATACACCATGTTATAGATGTATCTTCCCTCAGCCACCAAAACCTGGTTCAGTCCCTTCTTGTAAGGAAGCAGGAGTTATCGGGGTAATGGGTGGAGTGATTGGAACTATCCAAGCAACAGAGGCTATCAAGTATATCTTAGGAAAAGGTGAGCTCTTAACTGGAAAATTACTAACCTATGATGCTTTAAAAATGGACTTTAGAAAGATCAATCTCAAGAAGAGAGAGAACTGTGGAGTTTGTAGTGATGATCCAGAGATCACAGAATTAATCGATTATGAACAAGGAGTCTGTGAATTATGATAATTAAACTATCTAAAGAGCTATACCAAAAGCTACTTAAGCATACTCAAGCCGAATTTCCTAATGAAGGCTGTGGTTTAGTGGCTGGAGTAAAGGCTAATGAGGAAATTGAAATCAAAGATATATATACAATGACCAATCTAGATGCTTCAGCAGAGCATTTTACTATGGATCCTAAAGAACAGTTTGCAGTGGTCAAAGAGGTTAGAAATAAGGGTTATGATTTGATTGGGAATTATCACTCCCATCCTTTTACCCCTTCTAGACCATCAGAAGAGGATAAAAGGTTGGCTTATGATGAAGATGCAATCTACTTTATCCTATCTTTAAAGGATGAAGAACCAGTATTAAAGGCTTTTAAGATTGAAGAGCAGAAGAAGGTTACCCAGATAGAGATTATTATTACTTAATAATTTACAGTGTACAATTGACAATTTACAGTTAAGTTCAAGATTATAAAGTAAATATTTAAAGAACTTAAAAAGAATAAGTCTTTATTTTTAAGGTTGTAACTGTACATGATACATTGTAAACTGTACACTGTACACTAAAAAAGGAAGGTGAAGAATATGAGTAATCGACCGATTTTTAATATTCCAGATACAGTTAAAGAAGATACCAATAATTATCCCAAATTAGTCGAACGCTTTGTAGCAAAAGACTTAGATGAAGCTAGATTTAAAGGGCGTAGAGTTCCAATGGGAATCTATAGTCAAAGAGGTTATGAGCCTGGAGAAGAGAGATATATGGTCAGAGTTAGAGTTCCAGGTGGAGTAGCCACTAAAAAGCAACTAAGAACTTTAAATGAGTTGAGTAAAGAGTATGGAAATGGATATGTTCATATTACCACTAGACAGGATGTACAGATTCACCAAGTGAAGATAGAGGATACACCAGAAGTACTATTTAAGCTATTAGAGGCTGGTTTAAGTCCACGAGGTGGTGGAGGTAATACTGTTAGAAATATCTTAAATTCTGCTAGAGCAGGGGTCAATCCTGAGGAAGCTTTTGATACTACACCCCATAACTTGGCTTTAACAGAATATTTGATTAAGACACGTTCTTCCTTTAATCTACCAAGAAAGTACAAGATTGCTTTCTCCTCGGACCCTAAAGATGATTCTTTAGCTACATTAAATGATTTAGGTTTTATAGCTACCAAGCAAGATGGTAAGAGAGGCTTTAAAGTATATGGAGCAGGAGGAATGGGAGGCTCTTCAGAATTAGGTATAGTTTTAGAGGAATTCGTAGAAGAGGATAAGATCTTCCATATAGCAGAGGCTATTAAGCGATTCTTTGATGAGCATGGTGATCGTAGTAATAAGCATAAGGCCAGACTACGTTTTGTCAGAAAGCGCCTTGGTGATGAAGAGTTTGTCAATAAGTATAAAGAGTACTTAGCAGAAGTATTAGCAGAAGATTTAGAGGTTGAAGAGCTAACTAGATATGAGGAATTAAGATCAGCTAAGGGAGAAAAAATTGATTTAATAGCTGATTATCTTTATCCAGAGAAGGTAGAGGGCTATTATTCTTTAGAGCTTAGAATGGAGAATGGAGATATTAGCTATGATGAATTTAATTCATTATTAGACTTATTGGATAATAATGAGATATCTATCAGGACTACTATTAAACAAGGCTTATTAATCAGAGGGGTTAAAGCGCAAGATTTAGCAGGGTTAATTGAACAGATTAATCAAATTAACTCTAATCTAGTAGTTACTAATAGGGGAACAATGCCTGTTTCTTGTAAAGGTGCATCTACTTGTAAGCTAGGCTTATGTATTTCACCTAATTTATCAGAGGCTATTAGAGAGAAACTAATTACTTTAAATGATAAAGTGCAAGCATCATTACCGCAAATTTATATCAGTGGTTGTCCAAATGTCTGTGGACAGCATATTATCGGTAATATTGGTTTTGAAGGTAAGGCTAAGCGATATAATGATAGATTGGTTCCTCACTATGCATTATTTTTAGGAGGAAATGTAGAGGAAGGTAATAGTAAGTATGGAAAGGCAGTTATAGATATTCCTGCTAAACGAATCCCAGAGTTTTTAGCAGAGTTAGCTAAATTATTGGCTGAAGATGGAGATTATAACCGGGCTGATTTTAATGATTATCTAGAAAAGGGTGGAAAAGCTAAGATAGTTGAACTGGCTGAACAATTCATTGAGATTCCTACTTATGAACAAAATCCAGATATCTATAAGGATTGGGGTAAGCAAGAAGACTTCTCCTTAGCAGGTAGAGGACCTGGAGAATGTGGAGCAGGTGTAATGGATATCATCCAATTGGATATCAATACTGCAAAATCTAATTATAGTAAAGGAATCAAAGCAGAGGATAACAATGAACTTTATAAAGCAATTATCAATACTGCTAGAGCGTTATTGGCTGTAAGAGGAATAGATACCGATAAGGATAGAGTTATTTTAGCAGAATTTAAAACCGAGTTTATCGATAAGAATTTGGTGGATAATCATTATAGTGAGATTTTAGATGCGGCACTAGATTATAAGCTAGGAGATATTGATAGTCTATTGTCTTATCAAGACCAGATTGATGCTTTAATTGAACGAGTAGACTTCTTATTCAACTCTTTAAATGCTAAATTGGAGTTTGAATTAGAAGAAGTTACTAGTGATAATAATAATGAAGATAAGAATATCTTAGATAATAAGGTGGCAGATTTAAGGGGAGTTAAATGTCCAATGAACTTTGTCAAGGCTAAGGTGGCAATAGCACCTCTTAATTCAGGGGATATAATAGATATTTATTTAGATGAGGGAGCACCGATAGCTAATGTTCCTCAGAGTCTGGCTTCAGAAGGGCATGAAATCCTATCTAAAGAGAAGAGAGAAGACGGTTCATATAGCTTAAGAGTTAAAAAATCGTAGTGTCAGTGTGAGATAAAAGGTTTAATTGTTTTACTTACACTCACACATACTACTCACACTAATAAGGAGGAGAATATAATGGACTTTGAGACGAAGTTGGTAAATTTGAAGATCAAGGATCAATATGGTGCGACAAATACCCCAGTTTATTTAAATAACTCTTTTGCTTATGATAATGCGGAAGATTTAGAGAAGGTATTTAATAATCGTGCCTTGGGATATACTTATTCAAGAATTAGCAATCCTAGCACTAAAAGTGTAGAGGATAAATTAGCTGGCCTTGAAGGTGGAAAACAGGCGATAGTATGTGCATCAGGAATGGCTGCTATCTCTACAGCTACTTTGACTTTATTAGAAGCAGGTGATGAATTTATCTCAACTAGCTCTTTATTTGGTGGGACTTATAATCTTTTTAAGAACTATCAAAAGTATGGAATTAAAGCACGTTTCAGTCAAGGTATTGAAGCTGAGGATATTGCAGAGCTGATAACTGATAAGACAAAGTTCGTCTTTTTAGAGACCTTAGGAAATCCTAAATTGGATATTCCAGATATTAAAGGGATAGCTAAACTCTGTGAAAAGAATCAGATTCCATTGATCGTTGATAGTACAGTCACAAGCCCTGTTTTAATCAAACCAATTGAGCTAGGGGCAAATCTGGTAATCCATTCAACTTCAAAGTATATCAATGGTACCTCCAACTCGATTGGTGGAGTGATTGTTGATGGAGCAAACTTTGATTGGACTGTTTTTGATAATTTTGCTGATTATAAGAGGTTTGGTAAATTAGCCTTTAGTGTTAAAGCTAGAGGAGAGGTCTTTAAGGACTTTGGACCTTGTTCATCGCCATTGAGCTCTATGTTAAATGAATTGGGGATTCCTACTTTAGCTTTAAGAATGGAAAAGCATTGTCAGAATGCATTGGAATTAGCCGAATTTTTGGCAGAGCATCCAGAGGTAAAAGAGGTTAATTATCCAGGTTTAGAGGATAATCAGTATAATCAACGGGCTAAAAAATTATTTGCTAATGGATTTGGTGGAATGTTGACCTTAAGAGTTGGTAGTAAAGAGAAGGCTTTTGAAATCATAAATAATTTAGAGTACTTCTATAACTTAGCTAATATTGGTGATGTTAAGTCCTTGGTGATTCATCCTGCATCTACAATTTATGCTGGTAATACGGTAGAAGAAAGAGAGTCACTAGGAGCTTATGATGATTTAATTAGGGTCAGTGTAGGAATTGAGAATGTAGAAGACCTTAAAGCAGACTTTGCACAAGCGTTAGTTAAAAATAGTTGATAGTGGACAGTGTATAGCTGATAGTTAAGTTCAAAAGATGGTGTTAGTATAAAATCATTGTCAAATCAATCTTTTTCATTTTTTTAAGTTTTAACTATCAACTATCAACTGTAAACTATACACTAATAAATCGGGAGGAGTTTGAGTATGGAGGAATCGACTAATAAGAATATAGTTTGGCATGAAGGAAAGGTAAGTTATCAAGATAGGTGTGATAATTTAGATCAAGAGGGTTTAGTTGTCTGGTTTACTGGACTTTCAGGAGCTGGTAAATCTACTATTGCTGTAGAGGTTGAAAAGGAATTGATTAAATTAGGTAAGGCTGTTTATCGTTTAGATGGTGATAATGTACGCCATGGTTTGAACTCAGATTTAGGTTTTACTGCTGAGGATAGAAATGAGAATATCCGTAGAATTGCTGAAGTGGCAGCATTATTTAAGGATGCAAGTTTGATTACCTTGGCTTCTTTTATCTCCCCGTATCAGAAGATAAGAGATTTTGCTCGACAGAGAGCAGGCAAGGATAACTTTATTGAGGTTTATGTTAAGGCTGATGTAGAAACCTGTGCAGAACGTGATCCAAAAGGCTTATATGAGAAGGCTAAAAGTGGAGAAATCAAAAACTTTACTGGAATCTCTGCTCCTTATGAAGTTCCAGAGAATGCTGATTTGGTCTTAGATACTGTTGAATTATCGGTAGAAGAGGCAGTAGCAAAGGTATTAGAGGCGATTGATAAGAGACAGGGGATAATTAAGAAGAAATTACAGGCAATAGGATAAAGAGCAGTTAATAGTTGAAAGTGTATAGTGGATAGTTAGAAGAATAATTTAATTCCTTTAATTATCAACTATCAACTATCAACTTTAAACTAGTTAAAGTAAGGGTGATGGCGATGTTTAAAAGGCTTAAAGATTTTATTATTATTGGTGGAATCATACTATTTTTATCGGTGTTATTATTGCCACAACCTGAAGGATTGACTGTAGCTGCTAAGAATTCTATTGCTCTGTTTATACTCTGTTTGAGTCTGTGGATTAGTAATGCTATTCCTTTAGCAATTACCAGTTTGTTGGGGATAACCTTGATTCCACTATTGGGTATCTTAGAGTTGGATGAGGCCTTTGCCCTTTTTGGAAATAAAGCTATCTTCTTTATTCTGGGAGCTTTGATTTTAGCAGCTGGGATTTATCAAACTGGCTTAGGCTCTAGAATTGCCTTTAGTATCTTAAAGAAATTTGGTCAAAGCCCTCGGAAATTACTGTTAGGAATATTATTAACCTCTGCTTTATTGTCCTGTATCATGCCAGAGCATGCAGTAGCGGCTTTATTATTACCGATTATCTTAGAGGTAGCTACTAGTCTAGAGTTAAAGCCTTTAGAGAGTAATTACGGGAAGCTATTATTCTTATCTATGGCATGGGGGGCAATTATTGGTGGAATAACGACTTTTTTAGGGGGAGCACGAAACTTATTGGCAGTGGGTTTGCTTGAGAAGAACTATGATATTTCCATTGGCTTTTTTGAATGGATTAAGTATTCTTGGCCAATTCCTACTTTAATTTTATTGGTGACTTATTTTATAATTGCTAAACTTGTAAAGATAGATATAGATAGTATAGAGTTGGCAAGAGAGACCTTAGAAGCAGAGATAACTAGCAGAGGAGCAATGTCTAACAAGGAAAAGAAACTGATGTTAGTTTTAATAGCTGTGCTCTTTAGTTGGTTATTCTTATCTTCTGTAATTGATATAGCTATTACCTCTATCTTAGGGGCAGTATTGACCTTTGCTATCCAGGTAGTAGAGTGGCGTGATATTGAGGAGTATGTCAATTGGGGTGTGATTTTAATGTATGGTGGAGCAATTGCAGTAGCCACCTCTTTGGTAAGGACAGGTGCTACCAATTGGCTATCTGAGGCTGTTTTTGTTCATCTGAATCTATCGCCTTTTATCTTTCTGATATTTTTAGCCATCTTTACTATGTTACTTACTGAAGGGATTAGCAATGCAGCGGCAGTGGCGATTATTCTACCTTTAGCCTATAGTATAGGGGATATCTATCAGATCAATCCGATTATTATCACCTTATCTGTTGCTCTGCCAGGAGGTTTGGCCTTCTCTTTACCGATGGGCTCACCCCCTAATGCTATTGCCTACTCTTCGGGATATTATAGAATTAGCGATGTAGTTAAATTTGGTCTGATATTAATGTTGGTCTCCTGGCTAGCGTATATGTTAGTTGCTAAATTTTATTGGCCACTGATAGGGTTAAAGATTTTAATGTGATAGATATGTTAATTACAAACTTGAATCATCAGGTGGTGTTGATATCTTAATGGAAAAAGTAATGTTGTTATTATTCAGTTTCGCTTCCTTAGATAAGGTTATTGAAGACTCTTTTAAATTATTGACTAAGGAGAATCAATTACAGGTGATAGCAGTATTAGAAGAAGAGCTTCCTGCATCATTACCAAAGCTGATCTCTCAGATAGGTTTTTTAGGAGAGAAAGTAACTGAAGATGTAAAGGAGATCATCCTAAAGGAATATAAGAAAAGAGGGGTTGAGACTCTAAAATCCATCTCTGCAAAGGGAAGGGAGGAAGGTTATCAAGTTAAAGTAGAACAGATAGCTAAAGCAGCCCTACCTAATTTAAAGCAAGATTTACAGCAAAGAGAATTTAGTCAGTTGATAATCAACTATACTCGTGATCAATTTATCTCTAAAGATGTACTAGCATATGAGATTGATGAGTTCTTAGAAGGTTTAGATATACCTTACAAGATATATTATGATGGTAAATTAGCAACACAAAAGCAGTGAGTAGTGAGCAGTAAACAAGAATTAAAGGTAAGGTAAATTATTTTATTAGGCAGTATAAGTATGTTTTATGTTAAAAAATATAACGATAAAAGAGATATAAGGGAGTTGTTATAATGTAATTGAAGCCCATGGTGGAAAGTTAGTCAATAGAGTACTAGAAGGAGAAGAGCGTGAAGAATTACTAGAGAAGGCAGCTAAGATGCCACAGTTGAAGTTGAGCTTAAGAGATTTGACTGAGGCTGAAAATATAGCTATTGGACTTTATAGCCCTTTAGAAGGATTTATGACTGAAGATGACTATACTAAGGTTGTTGAAGAGATGTACTTAAGTAATGGCTTGCCTTGGACTATTCCAGTAGTATTGGGAGTTAGTCAAGCTAAGGCAGAGAATTTAGCAGTAGGTCAAGATGTGGCTTTAACTGATAGTGAGGGTACTGTATATGCGGTTTTACATTTGGCTGATAAATATGAGTATGATCAAGAGCAGGAAGCTCAGCTAGTATATAAGACTACAGAGACTGAGCATCCAGGTGTAGTAAAGGTTTATGAACGTGGTGAGGTCTTATTAGGTGGTAAAATCTCATTATTAAGAAGAATTGAGCATAAGCTATTTAATGAGTATAGGCTGGATCCAAAGGATGTTAGAGAGTTAATTAAAGAGAAAGGCTGGAATCGGGTAGTAGGCTTCCAGACTAGAAATCCTATACATAGAGCCCATGAATATATTCAAAAGTGTGCTTTAGAGATCTGTGATGGGTTATTATTAACACCATTAGTAGGTGAGACTAAGGGGACAGACGTACCAGTAGAGTATCGAATTGAGAGCTATGAAGTGGTAATGAATAGGATTTATCCTCAAAATAGAACAGGTTTGGCAGTGTTTCCAGCAGCAATGAGATATGCAGGACCAAGAGAGGCAGTATTCCATGCTTTATGTCGTAAGAATTATGGTTGTACCCACTTTATCGTTGGTCGTGACCATGCAGGTGTTGGAGATTATTATGGTACTTATGAAGCCCAAGAGATGTTCGATAACTTTACACCTGAAGAGATAGGTATTGAACCATTACGCTTTGACCATGCTTTTTATTGCAAGGAGTGTGAGAGCATGGCTACTGCTAAGACATGTCCTCATGGTCAAGAAGACCACATCTTCTTAAGTGGTACTAAAGTACGTGGCTTATTAAGAGATGGACAGAGACCTCCAAAACAGATGACTAGACCAGAGGTGGCAGATGTATTGATTAAGGGAATGGCGAAATAATTTACAATTGACAATGCACAATGGGCAATCAAAGTTAAATTCCTAAAAATATTGATTTTGCTTCTTCCGCGAATTTTGTGAAAAATTTGATTGATAACTGATAATGAAATATAAGAAATCGGTTATTTTGACTCCAGATTCTAGATTCTTAAAATTATATCCTTATCTATAACTAGTGTTAATCACAAAGTTCGTTGTTGAACCAATCTTTTTAATTGTCCATTGTCAATTTTACATTGTACATTGTTAAAGAGGGTGGTGAAAATGAATAATATTGAAATTGTTAATTTGAAGACTGATATTTTAATTATTGGTGGTGGAGCTGCTGGCTGTTATGCAGGGGCTAGAATCAAAGAAGAGGACCCTAAGGCTGATGTCCTAATAGTTGATAAAGCCCATATCAAGCGGAGTGGTTGTCTAGCTGCAGGAATTAGTGCAATTAATGCCTATCTCAATCCTGGAGTAACTCCCAAGGATTTTTTAGATTATGTCAAGAAGGATTCAGAAGGTTTAGTCAGGGATGATTTGGTTTATACTCTGGCTCAGGGATTGAACAAAGCAACCCATTGGCTTGAAAAGTGGGGTTTACCCTTCTTAAAGGATGAAGTAGGTAATTATGTAGCCAAGGGTAAGCGAAGTGTCAAGATTAATGGTGAGCATATTAAACCGATTATAGCTAAAGCTGTTCAAGAGAGTGGAGTAGAGGTTTTAAATAGGGTCAATATTACTAATTATATAGTAATAGATGGTCAAGTTAGAGGAGCCTTTGGTTTTTCTGTCAGAGAGAATAAGTTCTATGTGATTCAAGCTAAGGCTGTTATCTGTGCTACAGGAGGAGCTGCTGGTATTTATAAGCCTAATAATCCAGGTTCAGCTCGCCATAAGATGTGGTATTCTCCCTTTAATACTGGAGCTGGGTATGCTATGGGGATTAGGGCTGGGGCAGAGATGACAACCTTTGAAATGAGGTTTATCGCTTTAAGAACTAAGGATACCATCTCTCCTACAGGAGTTTTGGCCCAAAGCTTTAAGGCAAAGCAGGTTAATGGGGAAGGTATAGAATATCAAGGAGAGTATAAGAAGAACTCTACTCCCTATAGATTACATGCTACTTTAGAGGAGAATAAAGAGGGGAGAGGGCCTTGTTACTTAGATGTGACTCATTTAAGTGATGAGAGCAATCATCGTTTAAAGCGAGCCTATTTAAATATGTCTCCAGGAATTGTCTTAAAGTGGGCTGATGGAGAGATAGAGCCTAATCAAAGTCCAGTAGAGATATATGGAACAGAACCTTATATCGTAGGTGGTCATTCCCAATCAGGCTATTGGGTTGATAGTAAGAGAAGAAGTACCATAGCAGGTCTATATGCAGCTGGTGATGTGGCTGGAGGAGCACCTAAAAAGTATGTTACTGGAGCTATGGTTGAAGGTGAGATAGCAGGGCTTGATGCTTTAGATTATATTAGAGGTAGAGATTTTGTAGATCTCTCTAATAACCTTATCAACAGAGAGTTTGATAGAGTATTCTCTCCTTTGGAAAAGGAGGAAGGCTTTCTTCCAGAGGATCTTGAAGAGCGATTACAGAAGGTTATGGATGAATATGCTGGAGGTATTAGTACTAATTACCGTTTAGATGAAGGCAAATTAATCATGGCTAGACAAGAGCTTGGAAGGCTAAAAGAAGATTTGACCAGAGCCAAGGCGGAAGATGTCCATCAGCTGATGAGTTTACATGAGGTGATTGATCGAGTAGATGTGGCTAGAGTACTTGTAGAACACTTATTATATAGAAAAGAGACCCGTTGGAGATGTTATCAAGAGAGGGTTGATTATCCTAAAAAGGATGATAAAAACTGGTTTAAATTTGTCAACTCTAAGTATAATCAAGAGCTTGATCAGATTGAAATCATCGAAAGAGAACATATAAGGTTAGGTGATTTAGATGACAGTCAAAATTGATAAGAACTTATGTAATGGCTGTGGGAGTTGTAAAGAGTCTCGTTGTATGTTAGTCTGTCCTGGCAATTTATTATACAAAAATGAAGATAATCAAGCTAAGATCAGGGATAAACGGGAATGCTGGGACTGTGCTGCTTGTGTCAAGGAATGTCCAAGGCAAGCAATTGCTATGTATCTGCCAGCAGAGGTTGGGGGCAGAGGTTCTACCTTGCAGGCACAGGATTTTGGTGATAAAATAGTATGGAAGCTAAAGAAATTAGATGGTAGTATAGAAGAATTTAATATCCAGAATAAATTATTATTTAATTCAAACTTGTAAGCATATCATGTTTTATGGTGTGCTTATTTTCTATTAGAGAAAGGTTAAAGGCTATCTTGCTAATAGAGGAAATGATATAATAGGAAGGGTATTGTGACACTTTTTATAATGATAAATTTACTAGCCACAGGTTTCAACCTGTGGTGATGATGACATGTTACACTACGGGTTAAAACCCGTAGCTAAAACTTAAACTGTCGCAATATACCCATAAAGTACTATTTTAAATTCATATTGCTATATTAAACTATAAATAAAAACAAAGGAGGATTTTAAATGAAAAAAGTAGTTGTAGAGAGTTTTACAATGGATCATACTAAGGTCAGCGCACCTTTTGCTAGAAAGGCTGGTACTATTGAGACACCTAAAGGTGACATTATCACTAAATTTGATTTAAGGTTTCTCCAGCCTAATCAAGAGGCAATGCCAACAGCTGCTCTTCATGGCTTAGAACATTTATTGGCAGGCTTTATCAGAGAGGAATTAGATGATGTAGTAGACTTATCGCCAATGGGTTGTAGAACAGGCTTTTATCTAATCCTAGTAGGAGAAAGAAGTGAAGAAGAGGTAACTGTTGCTTGGATTAATGGGCTTAAGAAGGTCTTAGAGGCTGAGGAAATTCCAGCAGCAAATCCTGTTCAATGTGGTAATTATAAAGATTTATCTTTATTTGGAGCTAAAGAGTATGCTAAGATTGTTTTGGAAGGTCTATTGAAGTAGTAATGAGTTACGAGTGAGAAGTGATGAGTAGAATTTAAATGTAGCTTTATATAGAGATAGTGCGACACTTTTTATAATGATAAATTTATTAGCCACAGGTTTCAACCTGTGGTGATGATGACATGTTACACTACGGGTTAAAACCCGTAGCTAAAACTTGAAGTGTCGCAATATACCCAAAAACTCTTATTTTTAAAGAAAATAAATATTAGATAAAAAATAAGTCCCTAGCTAAAAGCTAGGGACTTATTTCAGTTATACTTATTAAATTAAATCTATTAAGATAATCTCTGCTCTATTCTGTGTAGCTAAAGTTATTTGAGAATTATCTTCTATTTGGGCAGAATCTCCTTGAGCCAAATCGTAATTGTCATTTAATTCTAAAGAACCTTCAATAACAAATAAATAGACTTTACGCTTATTTTTTAAGCTATAGGATAATTCATTATTAGCTTCTAAGGTAGCCAGATAAATATCTACATCTTGATTGATACTTAAAGTACCTTCTTGACTATGACCCGAGACGATAGGGAGTAGCTTATTTAATTGAGCATCTTTACTAAAGTCTTTCTCTTCCCAGCTAGGTGCTACATCTTTATCCTTAGATTCAAACCAAAGCTGAAGAAAATGAACCTCCTCATCTTGGGAGTAGTTATGCTCTGTATGCTCCACACCACTACCTGCTGTTATTCTCTGTACTCCACCAGCATTTACTAAGCCAACATTGCCAAGGCTATCTTCATGGCCCAATCTTCCTTTAATTACATAGCTGATAATCTCCATATTACTGTGAGGGTGGATATCAAAGCCTTCACCTGCTTTAATAATATCATCATTAAAAGCCTTTAACACACCAAATCCTTGATTCTTTACTTTATTTTTTTGAAAAGAAAAACTCAATTTACATTCAATCCAATCACGTTTAACTGTATATCGATCGTCTGATGGGATTACTTTTATCATTATATTCTCCTCCATATGATTAATTATATTATAGTAAAATCGTCCCATCTGAGTTATCTCAAGCAATGAGCATTTGATATCAGATAAGGACGACCTTGGTTATCTTTTCTTATGAATTAATCTATTAAACTACATTTAAATTATTTTCTTTATAATCATCTAATGAGTTCACTACTCCTAAATTCTCTTCAGGGTAAGCCTCTAAAGAATGAGTTGATAAATCTGAACCTAATTCTTCTGCAGAAGCCGACATTCTAAAGCCAAGAGTTTTGTCGATAACTAGGTAAACTAAAGTTCCTCCTGCTAAAGCCACAACTATTGCAGATAATGTTCCTAATAATTGAGAAGTAAAGGTTAAGCCACCAAGACCACCAAATATTTTTTTGGTGAAGATTCCAGAAGCAATTCCACCCCAGCTTCCTACTAAACCGTGTAAGACAAAGACACCTAAAACATCGTCTATCTTAAATACTTCTGTCTCTATAGTAAATCCTTTAACGAAGATAACTGATGCTATTCCTCCAACAACAAAAGCAGCCAATGGATGATATAAGTTAGAACCTGCACAGACAGCAACTAAGCCAGCTAAAGCACCATTGTGGATAAAGACAGGATCATTTTTAGAGATAACTAAAGCTACTAGTATTCCTCCAACCATAGCAAATAGAGAGTTGATAGCTACTAATCCTGAGATATCACCTAAATTTTGAGCACTCATTACATTAAATCCAAACCAACCAACAGCTAAAATCCAACTTCCTAAAGCTAAGAAAGGTACATTGCTGATTGGAATAGGGTGGCTTTTGCTTTTGCTATATCTTCCTTTTCTTGCACCTAAGATTAAGATTGCAGGTAAGGCCAGCCATCCTCCAAAGGAATGAACAACGACAGAACCAGCATAATCACTAAATTCAGCACCACCAATAGACTTAATAAATCCTTGAAATACTGCAGAGTGTTGTCCCCAGATTAATGATTCAAAGAAAGGATATAACACTCCAGCAAAGATAGCTCCTGCAATTACTTGAGGCCAGAACTTTGCTCTTTCAGCAATTCCTCCTGAGATAATAGCAGGAATACAAGCTGCAAAGGTTAATAAAAAGAAGAATCTTACTAAACTAAAGCCCATATCAGCACTCATCAATTCACTAGCAGGTTTAACAAAATTTATACCATAAGAGATTGGAAAGCCTACTAAGAAATAGACAACAGTTGAAACAGCCCAATCAGTTAATATTTTTACTAAAGCATTTATTTGGTTCTTTCTTCTAACAGACCCTACTTCTAAAAAAGCAAATCCAGCATGCATTGCAAAAATCATTATTGCTCCTAACAATAAGAATAATACATTAGTACTTTGAATTAAATTATTTAAATTCATCTTGATTACCCCTTTATGTATTTTATTTTAACTATAAACAATTATAAACAACCTCACAATCAATGTCAAGTATTTTTACATAAACCTTACGCGAAGCTGACATTTGTCATTTTCTAGCCAATCTAAAGGTAATTGTATCTTCTTGTAGAATATATTTATTAAGAGTAGAGATTAAGGAGGAATTGAGTATGAGAAAGATAGAAGCGATAATTAAACCAGCAAAATTAAATGTAGTTAAAGACGCTTTAAATGAAGTTGGTCTAAAAGGGATGACTGTAACACAAGCTAAAGGTTTTGGAAGACAGAAGGGTAAAAAAGAGATTATCAGAGGTGCTGAATATAAGGTTGATTTCTTATCTAAGGTTAAATTAGAAATTGTCTGCAAAGAGGATGATGTAGAGAAGATAATAGATATTATCATTGCTAATGCTAAAACTGGAGAAATAGGTGATGGTAAGATATTTATCTATCCAGTTGAAGAGGTAGTTAGAATTAGAACTGGTGAAAGAGGAGTAACAGCAATATAGACATAGTTAGCTGATTATAGAGATTTTAGAATTTAAGATTAAGTTTGAGTCTAAGTATCATTACTTCATAGATTAAAGCTAGTAATATCGTATGATTTTATATTATAATAAATAAACAAGGTGGGCAATTGCCCACCTTGTTTATTTATCAATTAAAGCTCAATACTTTCAATTAGATTATTGAATCCTTGAGCAATAGTAGCTAGATTTTGAGAAGAGAGAGTAACCTCATCAGACATGTTTTGGATATCTCGCGCTGCTTCTCTCATCTCTTCACTATGGTTAGCTAAATCTGTTGTAGCTGTAGCGATCTCTTGAGTCTGTTTTGCTGCTTTAGAACTTGATTCTTCTAGATTAAAGAATACATTTGCAACCTCTTTGGTAATTTCATGACCTTCTTGGGCTTGAACTTCTACTTCTACAATGACATTAGAACAGGTCTTTGATTGGGCTTGGACATCTGTGATTAAAGAGGCAATATTTTGAGTAGAACGATTGGTCTGTTTGGCTAATTGTCTTATCTCTTCTGCTACCACTGCAAACCCCTTGCCATATTCACCTGCTCTAGCAGCTTCTATTGAAGCATTTAGGGCTAAAAGGTTGATTTGATCAGCTATACCATCAACAGTCTGAACAATTCCTCCAATTTCTTTAGAAGTTCCATTTAATTGTTCAATTACCTTGACTGCTTTTTCTACAGACTGGTTAATATTAATCATGTTTCGCAATGTCTGAGTAATCTTCTCTTCACCAACATAAGCATTATCATTAGCTTTTTGGGCAGCAATACTGACCTCTTCTGTACTGGCAGAAATCTGTTTAATAGTTGCAGTTATACCATCTACTAACTCTGTAGTAGTTTTGATGCTAGCATTTCCCTCTTCTGATAGGGCTGAAAGTTCCTCACTATGGGCAGTCAAGTCCTCCATAGCTTCTGAAACCCTTAATAAGACAACTCTATTTCTTCCTGTGATAAAAGATAGAATTAGTAAGAAGGTTATAGCTTCTATGATGTGAATAATATATTCAACATTGACATAGTTACCTAAGAGCTTGTCCAAAAACTGGCTAATAAGAGGACTGATAAAGACCAAAATTACAAGTAGATTAATTTTGGATTTTATTCCTAAATGTATCTTTCTAATCAAATCACTAATCAGTTCATTTCCTTTCATAAATGCCACCTCTTTTAAGATTATATTTATTAACTGTATTTAAAATAGTTAAATTTATAGTCTATATTTATTTTAATATACGAATATTAAGAGTATATTAAGGAAATATTAACAAAATATTACTAAGATCTTATAAGCTATTTAACTTGCTTATAATTTCAGGTTGAACTTTAGAATGATAGTGCGACACTTTGTGTCGAGTGTGAGCTATGAGTGTGAGTGTGTGTAAAACTTCTTTTTATTGGGGTTTACTCACACTCACACACCCACTCACGCTAATTTTAAAATTGTCTCAATCTATCCATATAGTCTCACAGTTAAATTAAATTCTAAGAAGATATAGCTAGAGATATTTTAATTTTTCTCTTTTTAGTAGGAAATTTATTGATGATAAAGAATTAAATAGATAACAAACTAGATAGGAGAGGATTTGAAGTGAAGAAGAGAAGGGGGTTATTATTTATCTTCCTTTGTCTTATTATATTGTTATTTACAGCTAACGCATCGGCAACTGCCTTGGATTGGCAGTATTATGAGACAGATGATTTTATTGTCTTTTATCCTAAAGGCTATGAATGGCAAGGGACAGAGGTACTTTATTATTTAGAGAAGTATCAATCAGAGGTAAGGGAGGTTACAGGTAATTCTGCTCAGTTTAAGACTACTATAGTGCTTCAAGATATGGGAAATGAGAGTAATGGAATGGCTGATCCTATTACTACTAAGATTGATATTTATACAAATAATCCTGCTACATATTCATCACTAAGTGGTCTAGAGAGTGCTCATAGTTGGTTGAGAAGTGTTAGTGTCCATGAATTTACTCATATTTCACAGATGACAAACGTTTCAGAAACTGCAAAGAAATTGGTTCATCTTTTTGGTAATGCTTATTCTCCCAACTCAGTTCCGTTTATCCCTTTGTGGATGGTTGAAGGGATAACAGTCTATCAAGAATCACAGATTGATTCTCATGAAGGAAGGTTGAACACTGGGTATTATGATGCCCTGATAGCTACTAAGGCTAAAGAGGACAAATTACCATCTATTTCAGAGGCGACTTATCCTCATAACCATTATCCAAGGGGGCAGTGGTATCTTTATGGTGGAGAGTTTTTTGAATATCTATCTAAAGAGTATGGTGAAGATAAGTTAGGGCAATATTTCAAATTAAATGGTTCTGATACTTCAGCACCTTTTGGTATCTTCTTTCCTAGCTTAACTTTAGACAATTCGGCTAAGATGATTTATGGTAAGAGTTTTCCTCAGCTATTTGAAGAATGGAAAGAAGAAGCAAAGCAGGATTATCAGGGTTGGCAGATAGATGGTCAACAGGTCTTGGAGAATAAGAGTGGAAGAATCTATAACTTACTTACTGCTCATGGTAAGATATATTATTTAAAAGAACTGCGTTTAACTCCAGCGCCTTTTAGTTCAAAGAGAAATTTAGCTTTGACAGAGTATGACCCTAATAGTGGTCAGGAGAAGATTCTTAAATTAATGAACTCTTCTAGTGCTACTTCTATGCAAATAGTTGGAGATCAAATCTATTACTCTCTACTTGAACTTAATAGAGGATTTGCAAATTTAAAGCAAGCTGGCAGAGGATCTTTAGGAGTCTTATATAGTTATGATCTAAATACAGCTAAGAGTACTGAGATTTTTAGAGGTGATTTCAAAGATTTTGTAGTTTTGGCTACAGGGGAGATTATTTATAGTAAGGATAATAAAGAAGAGTTTGGTTCAGAACTTTGGAGTTATAGTTCTAAAGGTAAAGAGAAATTAGCTACAACTACAGAGTTAATTAGTGAAATTACAGGTTATCAAGATAGATTTATAGTAGTGGCTAAGGATAGGGTAGGTTCTTGGAATATCAGTTATTTAGATTTAAAGAAAAATGAAGTCTCTTTAGAGCCAATTATCAAGACACCTTATACAGAAAAGTATATAAAAATAGTAAGAGATAAGATTTATTTTACAGCCAATTATGGTGATAATTATTCAGTTTATAGCTATGATTTATTATCTAAGGATTTGGCTGAAGTTACTAAGGATGGTTATAGTGTTGATGGGATACCTTATCAAGATAAATACTATTTTGTTAGCTTAACAGCAGATGGAGAAGGAATTTATAGAAAGAAGTTGGATTTTAAATCTATTGCTATGCCAGAAGTAGAAGCAGGAAGTTCTTTAAATATAGCATTTGATGGCAAAGTCAAAGAAGGAAGTGCTAGACTTAGGAGCTTAAGCTACTTATTTAAGCCATATTTAAGATTTCCATTATTAATGGGTGAGGATGCTTTGGGTCAAAATTATTATCTCATCAATTATTTCGATAATTTTTCTTTTACTTTTGGAACTAAACTATTCAATTCTTTGAATTTAGCAGTAAGTAACTTCGAAGATGATGAAGATGATAACAGGGTTACAGAATTGTACGTGGACTATCCACTTTATGCATCTAAGCTAAGTGGCTTAACATCATTAAATTTAGGCTATAGTACAGATTTTGATGAAGATTCGAATCCAAAATTAGCTGTCTCTTTCTCTTATCCTAGACAGGATATCTCATTAGCTTCAGAGGTCAATCTAAAGGTTGATGGTAGTACTAATACAACACTTAATTATCGCTATATTTTTAAGGATAGTAGCCTAGCCTTTAAGGCTAAAAGATATGATGATTTTGATAGTGAAGAGAGTATCCGGTCCTTTGATTCAGCAGAGGTTGATGATGGGTATCAACTTAGCGCAGATTATATTCATAAGTTGACAGAAGTTAGAAGTGGTTCATGGAGTCCTAATATCTTTATTGGAGATATCTATGGTAGTGTCTTTATAGATTATGCCCATGAATTAGAAGATGATAAAGATGACCTTTCTGGAGGTTACGAATTTTTAGTTGAGATGGGTCTCTTTAATTATCTTTCTGTAGTACCTAGATTAGGAGTGACAACTGATGGGCAAGAGGTCAAAAGTTATTTGGGAATTAAGATGGATCTTTAGAATAGTTGGATTAAGAGATAAATAATTGTATTGATAAAAGAGCTACTTGGGAAATTTCCTAAATAGCTCTTTTATTTATAATTTAATTTTTTAGTTTTTATTTGTATTTCATTAGTGTTAATTCCTGGTTAACAATTCTTTTAATAATTAGATTTTAATAAAAACTCTTTAATTCAATATATATAGTAGAACAAACTACTAGTTCTCTAAACATTAAAATCATATTTATTGTTCATCTTTGAAAAACTTTTTGACTGTCTCATAGGCTAATTTAGGTCTACGGTATTCATCAACAATACCTTTATTATTCTTACAACGGGGTCTAGTGTGGAACCAGCTTTCACCAGCAGTTCCTGGCTCTCCTGGGATACCCCCTTCACTAACTCGACAATCAGCAAATTGCCAGATCAAAGTACCGACCATTTCATCTTGCTCCATATAACAGGACAGAAGTTCCTCTAGCAGATCTTGTTGGCGTTCTTCAGTCCACTTAACTCTAGTAGGCTCACGGTAGCCATAAATTGCTCCAGCCCCAAATTCACTCATAATTATTGGTTTATTAGCACCGCCGTTTTCCTCTATCCATTTCTTTTCACGTTGATAATACTCCTCAACACTTTCTGTATACCATCCATACCAGCCAGTATAAACATTGATAGATACTATATCGACCAAATCAAGACAGATATCATTAAAGTGCTCACGAGTAGCAAAGGTTAAAGGTCTGCTCTGATCTAGCTTTTTAATCTGTTCAAACTGCTTACTATAAATTTCTCTACCCTCTTTTGTAGCACTTGCACACTCATTTAAAATACCCCAGATTATAATTGAAGGATGGTTGATGTGATTTTCTACCATCTCTTGAATACAGTCCTCACACTGCTGATCAAAATTAGGATGGAGCATTTGCTCTAAAGTAAAGCCACGGGCATGGTTTTCTTCCCAAACAAAGATACCTCGCTCATCACACAGGTCAAGAAATAACTCATCATTAGGATAATGAGAGGTGCGGACAGTATTTGATCCCATATCCTCCATTAAATCTAGATCCCTTTTCATCAAAGAGAAAGGAATCGCTGAGCCAACCATTGGATGGTCTTCATGGCGATTAAAACCACGTAGTTTAATCTCTTTATCATTTAATAATAGCTTAGTTCCATCAACCTTAATTACTCGAAATCCTACTCGTTCAATTAGATCATCAACTAATTTTCTGTCATTCCCTGTTGTACTTGTATTATGTAAATACAGTTTAGTCTTTAGTAAATAGAGATTAGGTTGCTTGTCTGACCAACTCTCTACTTTTGGAAAAGAAAAATCCTGCTCTAGCTTAAGCTGACTGGCTGCAGAAATTTTTACTTGGTCAAAGTCTAACTTATATTCATCATCAAGTAGACCTTCTACTTCTAATTCTAATGATCTTTCAGTTAGATTCTCTAAAACTACGGCTATATGAGCCTTCCAGATATTATCTTCTTGATAAGGCGTAAAATCTATTCTCTTGATATAGACCTCATTAATCTCTTCTACAGCAACTGCTCTGGTTAAACCTCCATAGGTATAGTAATCATTAGGAGTATGTAGGGCTGACTCTTTAGAAAAGGAATTATCCACTAGAATCTTTATCTCATGCTCTCCTACTTCTACATCCTTTACAATACAATCAAAAGGTGTATAAGCATTATAATGATGGGCAACCTGTTCACCATCAAAAAAAATATCTGCCGTATGGCTAACACCTTTAAAAAGTAAGCGAAGATTAGTCTTTTTAGAAATAGTAATCTTTTTTCTATATACTCCTAGGCCCCTATAAGTCAAGAAATCAGGATGCATCTCCCAACAACCTGGTACATTTAATTGATATTTATAGTTACTTGGCCACTCTCCCTTTTTATCAACAGGGGAGAAATCCCATAAACCTGAAAGTTCTCTCTGCTTTCTTAGCTGATGACGCTCAAATAATCTTAGCAAATCAATCCCTCCTAGATAAATATTAATAAATATGGTCTATTAAATTTTTCTTTACCATGATATTATCATAAATATAAGCAGAAAATCTACACAATTTTTTAGTGATAAGGACTTTGTTATACATATTTTTAGAAATATCTATGTTAATAAGTTGATTTTTTATTTTGTGCAGTATAATATAAAAATATGAATAATATTAATTACCATGTCTATTATTCAATTATTTTCTACAGATATTTAGGAGGTGCTTTTTTATTAAAGAATTATATGATCCTATGGATAGTTCGTTCTTAATGTTCAACCAAAAATTTGAATACTATGAAATGGGACATCGGCACTATCATAATCATTATGAGATATATTATCTACTTAGTGGAGAACGTTATTATTTTATTAAAGATAGAAGCTATCATGTTAAAAGTGGTGATATTGTATTAATTAATAAGAATGACTTACATCATACTTCCAATGCCAATGACCTTTGCCATGAAAAGATTATGATTTATTTTAAAGAAGAGTATATTCGAAATTTATTTAACCCTACAATGCTGATTAACTTATTTTCTATTTTTGAACATAAAAATCATATTATTAGATTAAATATTACCGATCAAGAACTAGTACAGCGGTTATTATTAAAGCTATTAGATGAATACAATAGCTTTAAATCATCTGGTGAAGAATTCGAAGAATATAAACAGGAAAAATTATTTCATTTAAAGATTATGCTAACAGAATTTCTTTACATTCTAAAAAAAATAAGAAAAAATCAAAAAGAGGACTTTAAACATACAAGCCCTCTTCATAAAACAATATCTGATATAGCTCAATATATTACTCAGAATTATGAAGGCAATATTAAACTGACTTCTATTGCTAATGATTTTTCTTTGAATCCTTGTTATTTAAGTTCTATGTTTAAAGAGATAACAGGCTTTTCCTTAATAGAATATCTAAACCTGACCAGAATAAAAGAAGCCAAAAATCTTCTTAATCACTCTGATTTAAATATTACTGAAATTAGTGAAAGAGTAGGTTTTAATACATTATCTCACTTTGGGAGGACATTTAAAAAATACAATAATATATCGCCTTCACAATATAGAAAGATTCACTTTAGTAAAAATTAGAACAAATAAAGTTGTATTATTATATTTTCACAGTAATAATTAACAGTTTCTTACACTTAATTACTATTCATTTCTATATAAGAGTTTAAGCTATCCCAACTCAGATTGGGGTAGTTTTTTATTATTATTAATGAATTTATCTCAAAAAAGATTTGACCTGGAGTTAACTCCAGATGATAAAGTGTTATTAGAGACTTAGCAAAATAATATTTTATTATTAAATATAGAGGATTAATAGGAGGCAGAAAAAAAGTGAAGAAAGTCTTATTTCTAACTTTAGCTTTAGTAATGGTATTTACTCTCGCTGCTTGTGGGGATAATAGTGGAAATAATATCAAAGGTGGTGATACTATGAGTAATATTTCAGAAGATAGTCAAGAATCTACCATAAAAGATATTAGAATAAAACTTGCTTTTAACAATGATGAAGTTATTGTGAAGATGTATGATAATCCAACGAGTCGGGATTTTTTAACCTTACTCCCATTAACCTTAGAATTTGAAGATTATGCAGGAGTTGAAAAGATTAGTTATCTACCAAGAAAACTATCCACAGAAGATGCACCTTCAGGCAGTAATCCAGAGATTGGAGATTTGACTTTATATGCCCCTTGGGGAAATCTAGCTATTTTTTATAAGGATTTTGGCTATGCTAATGGACTTATTAAATTAGGTAAGATTGAATCTGGACTAGAAAAACTTGCAGATATGAAGGGGGATTTTACAGTTAAGATTGCTAAGAAAGACTAAGCTTAATCTTAGTAGCTAAGAAAGAAGATGGCTTAAAAGCAGAGGTTAAATATAAAAATAAGGTAGTTATGAGGAAATTAGTACAATTGGTTTTCAAGAATGGTTATAAATAAAAATAATAATTGGAAGGAATGAAAAAAATGAAAAGATTAATAGTTATAGCTCTATCATTTTTTATACTTGCTTCAATGTTTACTTTTGCAGGTGAAGCAATAGCTTCTGAAGGGAATAAAGCTTCACAAATTATTACTCGAGCTGAATCAGGTTCTTGGGCTAAAGGTCCTAAGGAGAATTTTTCTGGTAAGGTAATTGTTAAACCTGTATTCTTGCCAAATAATTCAGCACATTTTTTGGGTGCTTCTGTTAACTTTAAAGCAGGTGCTCGAAGTGCATGGCATATCCATCCAACAGGACAGTATATATTAGTTACAGATGGTATTGGTTGGACACAGCATTGGGGCGGTCAAATTGAAGAGATTCGACCGGGTGATGTAGTCTGGTGTCCACCTGGTGTTAAGCATTGGCATGGAGCATCACCAAACTCTGAAATGACCCATCTTGTTCTTATGCAAGTAGCTAAAGGAGAAAGTGTTAAATGGTTGGAAAAGGTGAGTGATGAGCAATATAGTATCAGTAATTTAGCTACTTCTCAATCAGAGACCACAAATAACCAAGCCTTAAATTCCAAACAGCAAAGTATTGTTACTATTGCAGCTTTTACAGCTAATGGTAATTTAGAAAGGCTGAAAATTTCCTTAAATGAAGGCTTAGATGCTGGACTGACTATCAATGAAATTAAGGAAGTATTAGTTCAGATCTATGCCTATGCAGGATTTCCAAGGAGCCTAAATGGTTTAGGTACTTTTAGAACTGTCTTGGAAGAGCGCGAAGAGAGAGGTATCAAGGATGAAGTTGGAGCAACAGCAAGTCCATTACCTGAAGATAAAAGTAGTCTTAAGCTGGGAAGAGAAGTTCAAACTAACCTAGTAGGTCGCTCTTTTGAATATGGATTTGCTCCTGTTATGGATAAATTCTTAAAAGCCCATCTTTTTGGGGATATATTCGGACGGGATATTTTAAGTTATAAGACTAGAGAGTTAGTAACTGTTGCAGCTCTAGCCAATATGGAGGGGGTCAATCCTCAACTGCTAGCTCATCTTAACATAGCTTTTAATGTAGGAGTAACTAAAGCAGAGATGAAGAGTCTAATATCTGTAATTGAAGCTAAAGTTGGTAAAAAAGAAGCTGATAATACAAGAGAAGTTTTCAATAGGGTTTTAAGTCTTAGAGGCGAATAATTTATTTTCTTTAAAAAGATCAATTTTTAGCATTAAGAGCTGAGAAAATTAAAGTAATCTAAATTAATGATATAGTCATCCAACTTTAGAACATAATTGAAATTATAGTAAGGTGTAATAAAATATTAAAGATACAATGGATGGATTGCTCTGATGTGGTTGAAGTGAGCTTAGATTGACGATTTTGCTGTTATTTTTGAGGCGGTTTATAAGTAAGATTTAAAATAATTATTGCTCATAAAAGAATATTAAAATTCTAGGAGGATTGATTATTAATTATGGAGTATAAAACAGTAGGTAAGACAGGAATTAAGGTTTCAAGCTTATGTTTTGGGACAATGTCTTTTGGTGGGGATGCGGATGAGAAGACTTCTAAAGCAATGTTTAAGCGGTGTCGTGAGGCTGGAATTAACTTCTTTGATACTGCAAATGTTTATAGTAGAGGACGTTCTGAAGAGATACTTGGGGAGTGTATTGCAGACTGTAGAGATGAAGTAGTCCTTAGTACAAAGGTCTATTATCCAATGAGCCAGGATATTAATGCTATGGGGCTTTCTCGTCGTAATATTATCCATGAGGTTGAAAATAGTCTAAAGCGTTTAAAAACGGATTATCTTGATTTTTACTTTGTACATATGTTTGATGAGAATACTCCTATAGAAGAGACCCTGCGTGCTCTTGATGATCTGCAAGCTCAGGGTAAAATTCTTTATCCAGCAGTCAGTAATTGGGCAGCTTGGCAGATTGCTAAAGCTTTAGGAATTTCAGCAAAAGAACAGCTTGCTCGCTTTGAATTGATTCAACCGATGTATAATCTAGTTAAACGCCAAGCTGAAGTGGAAATATTACCACTAGCTCTTTCCGAGAAGATGGGTGTTATCTCCTATAGTCCTTTAGGAGCTGGACTTTTAACAGGAAAATATGGTGTAAATAAACGACCAGAACAAGGACGATTAGTTGAGCAGCAAAGATATACTGACCGCTACGGAGATGAGATTAATTTTGCTGTAGCTGATCGATTTAGTGAATATGCTGTTAAAGAGGGTATGAACCCTGCCACTCTTGCAATTGCTTGGGTTATGTCTAATCCTGCTATCACAGCACCTATTATTGGAGCTAGAAATTTAGAGCAACTTGAGTCTTCTCTAGGGGCTGTTGATGTAGATATGACTTCCAAGTGGCGTGAGGAGATATCTGCACTCTCTATTACTCCAGCTCCTGCAACAGATCGGGGAGAGACACTACTACCAGAGTGGGATTAAATTAGAACAAAGATTTATTTCTTAATGCTCTTAATGCAGATATTTCCTTTATTTGGGTCAACCTGATGGTGGAAGAGAAGGATATAAACCATTTGAATAGGTATCTGGAGTTTTTAATTAAAAAATAGTAGATGATAAAACTGTGAATTTATTTTGAAATAAATTCACAGTTTTATTTCTTTCCTACTAGTCTATTTGAGATTCTTCGTAATCATTATCTTCATTTAAAAAGATTTATGAAGATAATTTCTTTGCCCAAGTGAGGGAAAAGAGTATTGAAAATCTTTTGTTTTAGCTCCTTTCTCTTAAGAATAAGAGAGAGGTTGGAAGGGAGTTTGAGTTTTTAACTAATAAACTCTGTTTTATAATCAAAAGTTATATAATATCTAAAGTTTTGATTTATAGAAGACTGGGCGTAGCCCAATTTGTTCTTATTAAGGAAATTATGCTTTTTAGAGGTTGTGGATAACTATTTTATTTTGTTTGTAATTTGAGAGTGGAAAAAATTATTGTTTGAACGAAGCAAAAATTGAATAAAAATTTAGAGTTAAATTAAGCCTTGATTAGAGAAATAAATTATTGATAATAATTTGTATTCTGATTGCGTAGTGAGTTTTATTTTTTTCTAGACCTTTTGGTGACTTTTAGGGCAATGCTAAAAGTCACTCGGTAAAAAGCTGATAAGCTTTACCGAAATAGTTTTTTATATTGATAAAGTGATTTATTGCTTAGACTCTTAATTGAAAATAAATTTTAGATTAATAGAAGAGTGGTCATTAGCCCAATTTGTTCTATCTTGAGGATATTTTTATGGGTCAAACTTCTTGTTAAGATGATTTTTTATAGGGTAAATTAGGAAATTCAAAAAAAAGCTTGACTTGGAGTTAACTCCAGATGATAAAGTATTATTAAAGGTGGATCAGACTACTATTTTATTATTAAATATGAAGAGATAAGAATATTTAGCAGATTAAGATTAAATAATAAGGTGATAAGAGTTGTTGGAAAAGGGGATTAAGAAGAATGAATAAAGCAAAATTATGGACTAAGGATTTTTTAATGAATTCATTAGCAATGTTTATTGTTATGTTAGTGTATTACCAATTGATGTCCATTATGGCGGTATATGTAATGGATAGTTTGCAAACATCAGCTAGTTCAGCCGGATTGATAGCAGGGATTTTCATTGTGGCTGCTCTAATTGCTCGGATTATTTCTGGAAAATTTATAGAACAAATAGGGCGAAAGAAGTTGCTCTATATTGGATTGACTGTTTATACACTTGCAACATTACTTTATTTTGTTGCAATGAATATACAGGTTCTCTTTATTATCAGGGTTCTTCATGGTTTAGGATTTGGAATGGCTACAACAGCTGCCATGACTATTGTAGCAAATATTATTCCACGATCACGGCGAGGAGAAGGAATGGGTTATTTTATGTTAAGTACAACTTTAGCTTCGGCTATTGGTCCTTCTTTAGGGATTTATCTTTATGACCACTCTAGTTTTTCTATGATTTTAAGCTTATCTCTCCTATTATTAGGTGTAGGCTACTTTGCAGCTTTTCTTCTAAAAGTGGAAGAAGTAGAGTTGACTAAAGAACAATTAGCAGATATGAAGAGCTTTAAATTTAATAAGATATTTGAAGTCAATGTACTGCCAATGGCAATGGTTGGTCTAATTGTATTCTTTGGTTACTCAAGTATTATTGGTTTTCTCTCCTCGTATGTGAATGAGATTAATTTGATCAGTGCAGGTAGTGTTTTCTTTATTGTTTATTCTATGGCCATGTTAGTTTCTAGACCATTAACTGGTCGTTGGTTTGACACTAAAGGTGAAAATTTTGTAATGTATCCAAGCTTTATAAGCTTTGCCCTTGGTCTGTTTATTATTAGTCAGGCTCAACAAGGTTTTACGATATTATTGGCTGCAGTCTTTTTAGGAATTGGTTTTGGAACATTTACATCTTGTGGTCAGGCAATTGCTATTAAATTAGTCCCAGAACATCGTATGGGAATAGCTACATCTACATTTGTGGCCATTTCAGAGATGGGGATAGGAATGGGCCCCTTCTTTTTAGGATTTTTAATTCCTACAGTTGGATTCCGTGGTCTATATGTGACTATGGGTATTATTGTTCTGTTAGCTATGTGTTTGTATTATTTCGTGCATGGAAGAAAAGTTAGCTATAATGAGGAAGTTGTCGGAAGTTAGATTAATTAATGGTATTTGTTTAATTTTAGAGATTGTTTTTATAATAATTTCATGTGCGTTAACTTAGTCCATAATTTGTTAAAGTAAAATTTACATTTATAAAAATAGAAAAATGAGAGAACCTTTAGGTGACAACCCTAAAAGGAGGCTCTCTCATGAATACATCACCTA